>Ga0214473_10000485_pt1 | contig 56344 bp, 44 predicted proteins | sample RVTome_7_FD_203509 | JGI IMG/M metagenome (GOLD analysis project Ga0214473, IMG submission 203509) | Soil microbial communities from uranium-contaminated site in the Upper Colorado River Basin, Wyoming, United States - RVT98D197 | ecosystem: Environmental > Terrestrial > Soil > Contaminated >... | reverse complement strand
CCAAAGGGAGCTAAAATCATCGCCACAATCTCTCTGACGCAAAATGCCACCACAGAACAACTTAACAAAACCGCCGCATGAAGATCTGGAAATTCTTTTCAGTTGTTGCCAGTTAGCAACGCAGATTGTAATAGAAACCAGATGACGCAACTCACGGAGAAAGTCATTCAATCTGCGTTTACCGTCAGTAACACGCTTGGATGTGGATTCTTAGAGAAGGTCTATGAGAACGCGCTGGCGCACGAACTTCGCAAGGCGGGCCTGCAAGTCCAACAACAGCATGAGATCACCGTGCATTACGATGGAGCAGCCGTAGGTGAATATACAGCCGATCTTCTGGTTGAAGGTGTCCTTCTTATCGAACTCAAGGCGGTCAAAGACCTTGATGATATCCACTTGGCTCAGTGTATGAATTATCTCAAGGCCACAAATCTTCGCCTTTGCCTACTGATGAACTTCGCCAAACCGAGGGTTGAAGTCCGGAGGCTTGTAAACAATTATTGATCATCCGCGTTTATCGGCGTTCATCAGCGGTTTCAATTTTGTATTAGCTGGCGTTTATTGGCGGTTTCAAAGTGATCGAGTAGGTCGCATCTGTTGACAGGCAATTATGCCGTTGGTACTCTGTCGGCATGGCGCGAGCCCTTCACATTGCGGTCGATCCAGACTCCAGACCCCAGACACAAGACACAAGACGTCTGCCCTCTGGGCGTTTGACTTGCCGGCTTCATTTGGCGCTTTTTGCAGGACAAACGCTTAGAACAGGCTTGCCCCTCCTGTATCCTGTATCCTGTATCCTGTCTTCTGTCTTCTGTCTTCTGTGTCTTTCCGGCTGTCCCAAGCCCGCAGAGGAGACGCCCATCTGGGAGACGGTCAAGATCGGCGACCTGGCCCCCTATGAGGGAACCAGACCCGCAGCGCCGCAGACGCTCAAGACCGTCAACCTGGAGGTTTACGTCTTTGAGGTGCCCGCCGTGAATATCAACAAGCTCGATAAAATCCGCAAGACGTTCTACGTGAGGCCGCTGCGGCTGAAAAGCTACCCCTCTTTCGAGGCGGACTCCTTTCAAGTTCGCTTCGGCCAGGGCGAGCGGTGGAAGGAAATGCAGGACATTGTGCTGGCCGCCGGGGGCCAAAGGGCCGCCAACGTCTCGCTGATGCTGCCCGACGCCCTGCCCGAAACCATCGCCGTTGCCGGGCTGGACCGCCCGCAGTCGGTCTTTTTCACCGCGCCCGATGGTTCCAGGCAGGCGGCCAATATCGGGCCGGGGGTGCTGGGGCTCCGGGTGCAGGCCGAGACCATTGCCGGTGCCAAAGGCCAGTGCAGCGTCACCGCATTCCCTGTCTTTTCGCCTCCCACACAGAGGGCCGTCCCCCAGCTCAATCTCCGTGCGAAACTGCGGGAATTCCCTTTCACGACCGCCGCCTTCGGCCTGAACATGGCGCCGGGGGACTTTGTCTATCTGGGACCGAAAGAATACTCCGCCGACCAGACGGCGTTAGGCGGCCTGTTTTTCAGCAATCCCCGTGGCAGCCTGTTCTTCGGTAAGACCGAAGCCGCGGAATTTAAACCGGGCGTGAGGGTTTTCCTGCTTCTTTGTACCGGGATGAATTATTGACCAGCCGATGAACGATCCGACAGTGACACTTACCCGATGCAGCCAGTACGAGCCTGCCGCAATCGCCGAGGCCATCAAGCGGCACTTTGCGCTCTTAGGCGGCCTTGAGAAGTTTGTCCGGCCGGGTGACAGCGTCCTGCTAAAGCCCAACTTCATCGCGCCCAAGTCCCGGCGGCACGCCACCCAAACGCACCCGACCGTCATTCTCGAAACGGCCCGGCTGCTCAAAGACTTCGGTGCCAAGCCCTTCGTCGGCGATTCGCCCGCCTGGGCAGACGTGTTCACCTGCGTCAAGGTGCTCGATCTCGATGGGCCGCTGAGGGAAATGGGCGTGCCGGTTAGGCAGCTTGGCAAGCCAAAATGGTGCAAGATCGGAGCCGGCACGCGCGTCGGCATCAGCGCGGTCGCCCTCGACGCCGATGTCATTATCAATCTGCCCAAGTTCAAATCGCATCAGCAGTTAGGGGCGACGTTCGCGGTCAAGAACATGTTCGGCTGCGTCGCGGGCAAGCAAAAGGCCCTCTGGCACCTGCTAAAGGGCGGCAACGCGGAGGATTTTTGCACGCTGTTGCTCGACATTTACCGGTTTCTCCACCCCGCCGTGACAATCATCGACGCCGTCACGGTGATGGACGGTCCCGGCCCCATTCATGGCAGAGCCAGACCCCTGGGTTGGCTCATCGGCGGGACCAACCCGATTGCATGCGAAACCATCTGCGCCAAGCTTATCGGCATGGAGCCCGAGAGCCTGCCCATCGTCAAGACCGCAAAAAACGCGGGATTCGGCTGTTCGGACTCAGCCCGAATACACATAGCCGGCGATGCCCCGCCAAGGGGTCCCCAGGGGGATTTCACGCAGGGCTTATGCACGGATTTCCAGCGGCCGAAAATGATTCCGATCCGCTTCTCGCCGCTGCACGTCTGCAAAAGTATCTGCAAACAGATCCTGCTGCTCGCCAAAGCCTCGCTCAGGAAGCCTCAGGCATGAGCCGAAAAAGGCAAATAACAGGTTCGCCTGTCGATTTGATGGAGAGCAAAAAAATGACACAGCAAGAGCGGGGAAAACCACGGTCCAAACGATGGTATCACCTCGTCGCGCTGCCCATTCTCGCCGTCCTGGTCGGCGCGTGCCTGGTGCAAACGTGCGGGCCTGACCCGGGCGCTCCTGTTGCCAACAACCTGCGTCAAAGCCAAACACAAGAAGCCGGCAGAAAATGGGCCGAGCCCCTCGAATTGCCGGGCCTGCCAAACTTGCACAAGGTCTGCGACGAATTGTATCGCGGCGCCCAGCCGACCGCCGAGGGCATAAAGCAACTGGAGAAGCTCGGCGTCAAGACGGTCGTCAACCTGCGCTTTGTCCTCTCGGACCGCGACAAGCTCGAAGGAACCGCCCTGGGGTACGAGCATATCAACACGACGACGTTTTACCCCGTAAAGGCGGACGTCGTTCGCTTCCTCCGGATTGTCACCGACCCGAATCGCACCCCCGTCTTTGTGCACTGCCAGCACGGGGCCGACCGCACCGGCACGATGTGCGCGGTCTATCGCGTGGCCGTGCAGGGCTGGAGCAAGGACGAGGCTATCGAGGAGATGACCAAAGGCGGCTTCGGCCACCACCCTATCTGGAAGAACTTAGTGGAGTTCATTCGCGAGCTCGACATCGACCAGATCAAACGCGCCGCCGGCCTGAACGGTTGAAGCGAGGCGTTGACAGTTGCCGCCCTGCTGGCTATTATCCGGCCCTATGCAGGAACGGACTGTCAACATTCTGGGAATTGAGACCAGTTGCGATGAGACCGCTGCGGCGGTGGTTGCCGACGGCAAGGTTGTCAAATCCTCGGTCGTGGCTTCGCAGACGAAACTGCATGAAAAGTACGGCGGCGTCGTTCCCGAGGTTGCCTCGCGCGCCCATATCGAGAAAATCTATCCGGTCGTCGCCGAAGCGATGGAGCAGGCAGGTGTCGGCAAGGACGACATCGCTGCCGTGGCCGTAGCGAATCAGCCGGGGCTGGCCATCGCCCTGCTGGTCGGCGTCACCGCCGCCAAGACGCTGAGCTTCGTCTGGGAAAAGCCGCTGATCGCTATCAATCACCTTCACGCTCATTTGCAGTCGGCGATGATGTCGCAGGACGCTCTGGAGCTTCCCGCCGTGGCATTGATTGTCTCAGGGGGACATACCTGTCTTTACGACTACCATTTGCCGCTGGAGCCGCAATTGTTAGGCTCGACTATTGACGACGCAGCGGGCGAAGCCTTCGACAAGGTCGCAAGCATCCTGAAACTGCCCTACCCCGGCGGGCCCAGTATCGAAAAGACCGCGGCAAACGGTAACCCGCAGGCCATCCGATTCCCACGCTCGCTGCTGGGGCCGAGGTCGCTGGATTTTTCCTTCAGCGGTCTAAAGACAGCCGTGCTGTATCACTGCCGGGGCCAGGACATGAAGGGCGACGACAAGGTCGATTCGATGAGCGCGCAGGAGGTTGCGGATATCGCTGCCTCGTTCCAGGCGGCAGTGATCGATGTCCTCGTGAAAAAAACGCAGAGGGCCGCCAAGCAGCTCGGCGCAAGAACCATCCTATTGGGCGGCGGAGTTGCGGCCAACAACCACCTGCGCGAAGCCTTGAAACAAATGTGCGAGAGCTCCGGGCCGCCCAGAACGCTGCTGGTCGCGCCAAAACAGTATTGCACGGACAACGCCGTTATGGTAGCTTCTCTGGCGTATTATAAGTTCAAGGCCGGGCTTTTCGCCGACTTGACTTTGGAGCCGAAAGCAACCAGTTCATAGTTGATAGTTCGTTGTCTATGAACTGTGAACTCAGGGCTATGAACTTCACAAGGTAGGTGACATATTCAGACTGAGCATCTAAAAGAATTACTGCAGCAGGTCAAAGAGGGCGCTATCGGCATCGACCAGGCGGTCGAGAAGCTGCGGCATCTGCCCTTCGAGGAGCTGGGCTTTGCGTGTGTGGACCACCACCGGCAAATCCGGCAGGGTTTCCCGGAGGTCATCTTCTGCCCCGGAAAAACCATCGAGCAGATTATCGGCATCTTCGGGAGCCTCGCCGCAAAAGGCAATAACGTCCTGGCTACCCGCGCACAGCCCGAAGTTTTCGAGGCGCTGGCCGGGACCGGCAAGTTCCCCAAAGCCCGCTACGAGAAACTGGCCCGCGCGATCGTCCTGGAGCAGAAGGAATTGGCCCCCTCGGCGAGCGTCTTGCCCATCCTGACGGCGGGCACCGCCGATCTGCCCGTCGCCACCGAGGCCAAGGTCACTGCCGAGATCATGGGCCAGCGGACGGAGCTGATCTGCGACGTCGGCGTGGCGGGCCTGCACCGGCTCATCAAACATCTGCCCAAACTCCAGCAGGCGAACATCGTCATCGTCGTGGCGGGCATGGAGGGAGCGCTGGCCAGCGTGGTTGGCGGGCTGGTGAGCTGTCCCGTCATTGCGGTGCCGACCAGCGTCGGATACGGCTCGTGTTTCGAGGGACTCTCGGCACTACTGACCATGCTCAATAGCTGCTCCTCCGGCGTCACCGCCGTCAACATCGACAACGGCTTCTCCGCCGCCGTCACCGCCACGCTCATCAGCAGGAAAATAGACGCAAATCAAAAGAATGCGGACTGAACGGAGAGAAGGCTCCTTGACATCATTTCGAACGTAGCGAACCAGACGCTTTTACGTCATTTCGAGTTTTGTAGAGTGTGCAACTCTGTTGCACACGCGGCGCGGTTGCCCTCAAAATACCCCGCTCATTCTCTCCTGCATTTTCTCCTATCGCAAAGGATGATTCCGCGTGTGCAAAATGAATTTTGCACACCCTACCGGCTGCGAGCATGGGACCATTAAGGGGTCATTAAGGGGTCACACATTAAGGGGTCACATCTTAAAAGGTCATTAAGGGGTCACATCTTAAATATTAACTATTGGTTATTACACGTCGTAATAGTTTGATACTTTCGGCAAGTTTACGATTCTTTTTCAGAGAGCGTGCGACGGCATTGAATCGCATAGTAATACTGGCTCCGGAGACCCCTCCAAAATGCCGGCCGAGAGCTTGACAACTCAGGCCGCTCAATTCCCGTGACAGGCAAATCGCTGCATCCCGCCCAATATTCCGCTTGCGGCCGCTTGCCAAGACGCGCTCGGGAGTCATTTTGAAATGCTCTGCCACCTTTTCAACAATCGCTTCGATCTGAGGGTGCGGCTTGAGCTCCTTCAGTTGCGGAATCTCGCGATCGGTCTTTTTGGCCGACAAGAACGTGCTCCCCACCCAGTCGATGAAGTGCTTGGACCCCAACAGCGAACCACCGACGACATCATCGAAGGGGTTCGCCTGATCGGCCTCAGACAAATAGGCCGCATAATGTTGCTTTGCCACCGCCCTGCTGCGGCCAAAGCCTGCAAGGATACGATTTGTTTCCAGCCAGTCTGGGGCCTTCTGAGACCCCACGAAGTAACGGCAACTGCTCCAGCGGTAGGCCCACGCGCACGATTCAAACCCGGCCCGAACGGGATTGAGATGAATATAGCGTGACAGGGCGTCTAAGTACTCGCCGGCGTCCACCAGCACGGCCATAAACCGCCCCTGGAACAGATGCCCCACATAATGGTGTCTGCTGTTGTAATATGCGGCGTAACTGACGTTCAACCATTGCAAGGCTCGACTGAGATTCCCTTCGGGCGTCTCCAAAATCAGGTGATAGTGGTTGGTCATCAGACAATAGCCGTGAACCACTACGTGGAACTGCCCGGCCATTCTTTCCAGGCAGGAGATGAGTCGCTCATTATCACGCTCATCCGTGACGATAGGCTCCCGACGATGACCTCGATTCATCACGTGATAAAAAGCTCCCGGATATTCGATACGCAACGGTCTGGCCATAGACGTATCCTAAGCCTGCTAATGCGAATGTCAACAGTTAATATTTAAGATGTGACCCCTTAAGACCTTGACCCCTTAAGACCTGCCAAACTCTTTGGGGAAAATACCAGATTTTATATACTCCTTGTTGAAGTATCCTTTCACTTGCCCGTGTTTAGAAAAAGCTTTCTCATCAAGAACGAGCAATGCCTGAACCGAATAGAACATGGAGTAATAGATCCTATTCATGGCGGGTATGAATAGTCTATTCTCAAACAGTAAGCGAGCCGCTTTTATGGACTCACTTGCCCGTTCCAATCGGTATTCTACCAAAGCTCGTTTTTCTTGCTCAGTCAAATCGCGATACCCTCTTTCTGAATGTTCTGGTAAATCATGATATTGCTGCCGAGATTTTGTGGAAGGACTATCACGTCGATGACACAATCGTGCTCTAACTCCAAATCGTAGGCGATATTGAACAAGTCTTCTTCGATGCTTCTATCCACTTTCGGCAGCCTGACCATCAAATCAATATCGGATGTCTTCGAATAGTCACCCCGCGCACAGGAGCCGAATAATTTCATCTCGATGACGATATATTTGTTTTCGACCGCTTGTTTGAATTGCCTGGCGATTGCCGCTACTTTGTCTTTGTATGTCATTTTCATTCCTTGTTGCCATTTTATGCGAGGCATTCGCTTCAGTTAAGCATTGTAACCCTTTAAGCCCGCTTGTCAAATCATTTGTTGACGCCCTGGGGCATTGGCTGTAATGTTGTGCACGGCATGCCTTACGGCACTGCACGAAACGAGTCTGTATGCAGTTGATAGAGACGATACCCAAATTGAAACCGCGTCCGGCCGAAGCGCATAAGGGCGATTTTGGCAAGGTGCTCATCGTCGGCGGCAGCGTCGGCATGAGCGGTGCGGCGGCGCTGGCTGGCCGGGCGGCTTTGCGGGCCGGAGCGGGCCTTGTGCGCGTGGCGACGCCTAAGAGCGTTCTGCCCATCGTCGCTTCCATCGAGCCGTGCTTTACGACCATCGCCCTGCCTGAAGACAGCGCAGGCCGAATCTCCACCAAGGCGATCAACACTATCCTCGAAGCCGCCGGACAAAACGACGCGGCGGCATTCGGTCCGGGTGTCGGGCTCAGCGGCGCCCTTCGCTCTGTCCTGCACAGCCTTCTCGAACAAGACGGGCTGCGGCTGCTGATCGACGCCGACGGTCTGAACAACTTAGCCGGCATGAAAGACTGGCTTGTTAGGCTCAAAGCAAAGCTGATTCTGACGCCTCATCCCGGCGAGATGAAACGATTGTGGTCCGGCCTGCTCCGAGAGCAGCCGCCGAGCGGCCGCAGCGAACAAGCGGTGCAATTCGCGCAGCGCAGCAATTGCATCGTGGTCCTCAAGGGCGCCGGGACAGTTGTGACAGATGGCGGGAAAGTCTATGTCAACAAGACCGGCAATCCGGGCATGGCCACGGCCGGCTCGGGCGACGTCCTGACGGGTGTCATCCTGGCGCTAATGGGCCAGGGCCTGAGCGATTTTGACGCCGCAGTGCTGGGCGTCTATATTCACGGCTTAGCCGGTGACATCGCCGCCGAGAAAACGGGCCAGGTCAGCCTGATCGCCACCGACATCATCGAGTCGCTCAGTGACGCCTTTATGAGGGTTTGATCTCTCGATCTGGACGGCGTCCTATTCTGTTGCAGGCGGCAGCAGACCGGCTATAATGGTCGCCGAGTTGGCTTGTCGTCAGCGGTGAAATCTCGCCGGCATTATCGTTGCAGCGCGCAAGGGATTTTGACAGGCAATGTTAAATCAAGGAGCTCGCACATGGAACTAAGTGGCCTGGACGTTGGGGTAGTCGTCGTATTCTTCGTCTGCGTGGTCGGGGTGGGTCTGCTCAAGAGCCGCAAAGAGCAAACCAGCGAGGATTATTTTCTGGCGGGCCGGGGCCTGACATGGTGGCTTATCGGATTCTCGCTCATCGCCGCCAACATTTCCGCCGAGCAGTTCGTCGGCATGTCGGGCCAGGCGGCCAAGAGCTCCATCGGCCTGGCGGTGGCCAGCTACGAATGGATCGCCGCGATCACGCTGGTCGTCGTGGCCTTTTTCTTTCTTCCCACGTTCCTCAAGAGCGGAATCTTTACCATACCCGAATACCTTGAATACCGATTCACTCACACGTCGCGCCTCGTCATGTCCCTGCTGATGGTGATCATCTACTTGGGCGTGACAATCCCCACGGTTACCTATCTCGGCGCCAAGGCATTGAGTCCTTTGTTCAAAGAAGAGCTGATGGGAATCCCGATCAATATCACAACGCTTTCGTGGTTCGTGGGGATTCTGGCAGGCATCTATGTCGCGGCCGGAGGCTTGAAGGCCTGCGCCTGGGCGGACCTGATTCAGGGCTCGGCGCTAATCGTCGGCGGCGCGGCAATCATGGTGCTCTCGTTCATGGCCCTGGACGACCCGGCCAAGTTCGAGGGAATCGACGTGGCGGCGGTGAACACGTCGCTGGGCCTCGGCGCCGGGGCGACGTTCGGCCAGAAGTTCGCCGTGCTCAAGGCGGCCAATATGCACATGGTCCTGCCACGGGCCAGTGACTTCTTGCCCTGGACGGCGCTGCTGTTGGGCATTTGGATTCCGAATTTTTATTACTGGGGTCTGAACCAGTACATCATGCAAAGGACCCTCGGCGCTCATTCGTTGCGCGAGGGCCAGCGGGGCGTCGTGTTCGCGGCGTTCCTGAAGCTCATCATCCCCTTTGTCGTCTGCATCCCCGGCATCATTGCGTTCACGCTATACGGGACCAAGATGCAGGAGAACGCGATGAGCCTGGAGTCGCTGAATAAGCCCGTCCTGGAGGCGTTCGAGCGGGCAAAAGCGTCGCCAGCACAGGCGGGAATGGTGGTTCCATTCGATGGGGACTTTGCGCAGTTGCAGCCGGCGCTGGCTGCGGAGGTGCTGGCCTTCAATGCGGCCGTACTGGGCAAGCCCGCTCCGGCCGGTCCCGACCTGGCCGCCCTGAACGCGAATCTGCTCGCAGGCGTAGCTAAGAGTCAGCCCGACATACAAGTCCGCCAGGTGCTGGTGGGCTACGACTATGACGGGGCCTTTCCACTGTTGATGCGGTATCTGACGCCGACCGGCCTGCGGGGATTCGTGCTCGCCGCCCTGATGGGGGCCGTGATCAGCTCGCTGGCCGCGATGCTGAACGCCGCCTCAACCATCTTCACGATGGATATCTACAGGGAATGGTTCAACAAGAAGGCAACGCAGAAGTCGCTGGTGTGGGTGGGCCGATGCTGCGTTCCGATTGGCATGGTCGTCGGGTGCCTGATCGCGCCGGTGCTGGCAAATCCCAGGTTCCGGGGCGCCTTTGCTTTCATTCAGGAGTTCCAGGGATTTGTGTCACCGGGCGTGCTGACGATCTTCCTGTTCGGGTTGTTCGTGAAACGAACGCCCCGCTATTGCGGCGTCCTGGGGCTGGTTCTTAGCCCGATCATCTACGGGATTCTGTTCTTCGGCTGGAGCGAGATGGCCTTCCTGAACCGCATGGCCATCACGGTAGGCGCTATCGCGCTGGTCCTGCTGATAGTGACGTTGGCTAGGCCCATGCGAGAGGCGGTCAAGCTGCCCGAGCAGACGAAAATAGAGCTGAACTGGTCGAAAGGCTCAGTCTATTTCGGCGTGTTCGTGACGTTCCTGACCATCGTGCTCTATATCATATTCTGGTAGGGACGCCGCTTCGCAGCCAATGCGGAGAACGCATGTCACCAAACAACAAAGACAAGCAACCAATGAACGCTCAGGAATATCTTGCTTACCTATCCAGAAAATTCAAGCAGGATATGATTGCTGAGCAGACGACAAACCGCTTAGATGCTCAAATGAAGCGGGAAGGCAAGCCGTTCGTAAGCTTTGATGGGACCTGCACCTCAGGTGCAGAGGTGGTCACTGAGGCATTGGAGAGACCTACCCGGATCTTCAGCCGGCTTGGATCGATTCTGGCGGGAACTGATCTGGCAGTCTCTCGAAACCCAATCATAGGATATCTCCCCATCCGCAATCTCAATGCGGTCTCGACCATAGCTCCGAACGGAGAGCCAATCATCTTGTTGGATCAAGTGCTTAGACTCGTCCTACACATGTTCACTTCATTCCTGTTTTACCTTGTAGTGGAAACAAGGAAACGAGGTGGACTCTCAGAGGTTCCCGAAGACATAAGGCTCTTCGTTTGGAAGGCGATCGGCGCCGGCATTCGCCTTCTTCTTCGAGACAATGAAGCCCTTGGAGACATTCGCGAAGCTTCGAGATGGATACTACATGATGTGCCGCCTGATATCCCTGAATCGGGTGATGTCTTGTGTGATACACTCGTTCTTTTCATCATCGCGCATGAGTATGCCCACCATTTCCTGGGCCACGTCAACCCATCGGCAATGCAACAGTACGAGATATCGGAGGGACAGCCGTCTCTTGAGTTGGTCGTAGCTTCACAGGCACAGGAGAGGGCTGCCGATCAACTGGCTCTTCGGATCTTTCTGAAGTGTCATCGGCCAGACTCGGATCTCATATCTTTTCGGCACATTGAGGAATTTGCGTATGCCCCCCTGTTGTTTTTCGATATCGTGAGTACAGTTGAAGCAACTCGGCGCTTCAGCGAGCGTAAGATTCGCCTGCACCCGCCAGCCCTGGAGAGGAAGCAGTTGCTTCTCGATCAGGTTATGCCAAGTCTGGACGAAAGGCGCAGGGGAAACTGTGAGTTCTTTTCATCGATTCTCGCAATTACGAGGCAGACCATCGTGTCCTTGGGACTCTGACGCCTTGCTTTTGAGTATCGAGGTTCAAGATGCAGTTGACGAAAGAAGATCAAGTTGCGATTGATGCCATTCTCCAGCACGCAAAACGGAAGAACATCGACGTGAAAGGCGGCAAGATATGCCGCACGTCGTCGAGGTTCTGCTTCGGCGTGGAGCATGGCGATTACAATGGGACGGAGCTGTTTGGAGTGGGCACCGACAGATTCATCTGGATGGCCTACAAGCCAAACGGCACCAAGCGCATGAGGCTATTCAGCAGCAATTTTGCCAACGATGGCGTCATCGAATATGATATCGGGGATATCCCGGAGCCGAGATCGCCTCAGATAGCACATACCTGGGGGCGTTTTGCTTACGGCACGGATTACGTTCTGGGACGCGAGGGGCTCTGCCGACAAGAAGCGATCAATGGAATCGTGTTCAGCAATATCCCGGGCGGAGGAATGAGTAGATCCGCTTCACTGTGCGAAAACGTCATCCTGTCGAGGTTGGACGCCAATGGAACCACGGTGGATGACAAGCTCAAGATTGTTGACATGGCCCAGGCGGTCGAGAACGATTACATCGGCTCGCCCTGCGGAAAGCTCGATCAAACGATGATCCTGTTCGCCCGCGAAGGGATGGCGACGCACTACAATCCTGCGGACCGCTCGATTGACTACGTGCCGATCGGCGCCGGCGCCGCCGATTTTCGCATCGTTGTGCTCGATACCGGGACGGACCGGCCCGGCCTGGAAAAATCCACATACAAGGTCCGGCGGGACGAATGTGAGAAGCTCGTCTCGATTCTGCAAAAAGCCAGGTATGACATATCGTGCCTTGCGGACATCAAGGACGATGGGCTCTATGAGAAGATCATGGGCGGGTTTGGGAAAAAGCACCCCGACTTGTGCGACCGGCTCAAGTATATTTTCAGCGCCCAGAAGCGATTCTACGAAATGCTCGACGCATGGAAGGCCGGCGACATTGAGACGGTCGGGCGGATATTCCGCGCCGACGGCCTGGGCCTGCGCGACGACTACAAAATATCCGGACCCGAGCTGGAGACGATGTGCGACATCGTGCGGACGGTGCCGGGGGTCTTAGGCGAGCGGATGTTAGGCGGCGGCGACAAGGGCGCATCCGGCGCCCTGGTCCGCGCCGAGAGCGTCGAAGCAGTGAAGGCGGCGGTCGAGACGGCCTATCCGCGAAGCTGCCCCGCCTTCGCTGAGAAATACGCCGTCCACGTCTGCAAAGTGGTGGACGGGGTCAGGCTCTACGAAGGGATGCTGTGAGAGAGAAGACAGAATACAGGACACAGGATACAGAATACAGAATTTGTCTCCCGCTTCGTATTTTCTGTGCTCGAAGGACCGTCAATGATGCCTGAAAAATGCTCGTCAGTCAGGGGCCGGTTCGAGGCGGTTGTCTCTTTCAACAGACAAATCGGGCCGGGATTTTACCGGCTCGGCCTGGAGCTCACAGGCGAGGGGGCGAAAGCTTTCGCCCAATTCGAGCCTGGGCAGTTCGCTCAATTCGATGTCTCCAACACCGCCCTGCCGCCGCTGGAGGCTGTGCCGGAGCATCTGCGAGATGCCTGTGGGCGGAAGGTCCTGCTGCGAAGACCCTTCAGCTTCGCCCAGGTGACGGCCGGGAGCAAAAAGACCGCCGCGGAGCTTCTTTATTGTGTCGTGGGGCCCGCCACCGTGCGAATGACGACGCTCTCGGCGGGCGATAAGCTCAGCATCATCGGGCCTCTTGGGCGGGGCTTTCGGATCCCGGAAGGCAAGAAAACGATCCTGCTCGTCGGCGGCGGGATGGGGACGCCCCCTTTGCAGCATCTGGCGCAGGTTTTGACCGCTAAAGGCAGCGGCATTGAAATCCTCGCGCTCGCTGGCGCTAAGACAGCGAAGGCCCTGCCCTACGAGGGCCGGCTCGATGCGATGTCCCAGCACCTGGGATTTTCATTAGCTGAATTTGCCAAGTGTGGCGTCGAATCGCTCGTCGCCACCGACGACGGCTCGGCGGGCTATCGCGGCTTTGTCACCGACCGGCTGCTCGAATGGATTGAGCAATCCGATGCAGCCCCGGACAAGCTGATGATTTGCGCGTGCGGCCCCGAGGCCATGCTGGCCAGGACCGCCCAAATCGCTGCCGAAAAGAATATCGATTGCCAAGTCAGCATGGAGCAGAGGATGGCCTGCGGCATCGGCCTGTGCCAGAGCTGCGCTGTCGAGTGCCGCGTGCAAGGCTCCACCGAAACCATCTACAAACTCTGCTGCGAGCATGGCCCCGTCTTCGACGCTAAAGAAGTCGTCTTTGAACGATGACAAAATCCACGCCGGCATGAGCCAGCCTCCCCAGCAAATTGAGAAAATCGCCGTTCACAATCGCTTTGCTTTCCGGAGTTTCTCCGCCGTATCGAGTGCAATCTGGTGCCGTCGGATTCGATCCGTCACGCTTCTTTGAAGATTGTCCATGAGCATGGAGACATCGATCCCGTAGTCGATGGCCGCCTGAATCGGATCGGGTTGCGGGGATATGTTTCTTCGTTTAGCGTTCCTGCTTGACTTTTCGGCCATAGCTTGAATTGTAAACGTCCTGGTGCTATATATCAACGCGGAAAGGTCTGTTAGGCCCACATCGCGGGGTAAGGGCTAAAGCATGAGGCTAAGATGATTGGGTACATGGTAACCTGGACAACTTATGGCAGTTGGTTGCCCGGCGATGAACGGGGTTATGTAAAGAACGGCAAGACCCTGGCGGGCGATTCAAGAATTCTCAAGGCAAGCCAAGAGCGGCAGAAATCGGCAATCGTCAAATTAGATTCTCGCCAGAAAGCTTATGTCCGGCGAGCCATCCTCGATGAGGCTGAGCGAATCGGTCAGACGATTGAAGCGTTGGCCGTTTGCACGAGCCACGTTCACCTGGTTGCCCGGCCTTCACGAGAGTCTATCGAGGCGGCTGTAAGCCGATACAAAAACGTCGCGAGGTTCGCACTTCGCAAACAAAGCAACTTGGGCCGGCTTTGGACGCGCGGTTTTGACAAGCGGTTCTGTTTTGATCAAAAGAGTTTGAAGCATCGAATCGAATACGTCAAAAGACACGAACGCGATTAGCCCCCACCCCTGTGGTGGGGGTGAGAATGGCCCCAGGGCAGGCCTGGGGGCTAAACGGCGCGCTACGCTACCGCGGCGGGTTCGGGCTCGTACTCGCCGAAGCGGACGCTGATCTTCTTGCTGACGCCTCGGACCTGCATCGTGATACCGAACAGCACGTCGGCCATGCTCATCGTCCGCTTGGCGTGCGTGATCACGATGAACTGAGAGTCCTTTTGGAATTCCCGGATCAGCATGTTGAACCGCTCGTTGTTTGCTTCGTCGAGCGCGGCGTCCACCTCGTCGAGGAAGCAGAAGGGCGAGGGCTTGGCCTTGAAGACCGCAAAGAGCAGCGCCAGCGCCGTCATGGACTTTTCGCCGCCGGACAGCAGCGAGATGCTTCGGGTTTCCTTGCCGGGCGGCTTGGCGATGACTTCGATTCCCGCTTCGAGAACGTCCTCGGCGTCTTCGAGCATGATATCGGCCCTGCCTCCGCCGAAAAGCTTGCGGAAGATTTCCTGGAAGTGCCGCCTGATTTCCTCGAACGTCTCCTGGAATTTCTCGCGGCTTTTGCTGTTGAGACGGTTGATGAGCTGCTGCAACTGTCCCCTGCCGCTGTTGAGGTCCTGGACCTGCGTGCTGAGAAATTCATGCCTCTTTTCGAGCGCATCCTGCTCTTCGATGGCCTCGATGTTCACGGTGCCGAGCCGCTCGATCTTTCCGCGGAGATCGGCAATCTCGGCCTTGATCGCTTCCCAATCGACGTCCTGCTGCGTGTAGTCTTCGTAAGCCGTGGCCAGCTCGATCTGCAGCTCATCGCGGACCCGCTCGACGAGGTCCTGCTGCCTGACCTCCACCTGGCTCAGCTCGATCTTGAGCTCGTTGATTCTTTGCTCGGTCTGGCCTTTCTCGGCACGTTTTCGCCGGATAAGCTCTTCCGTTTCCTTTTTTTGTTCGTTTAGCTCTTCGATCCGGCTTTGCAGCAGCCGGCATTCTTCCTGCTTTTTTTCTTTCTCGACAAACAGCTCCGAAACGTTTGCCTCGCAGGCAAGGATGTCCCTCTGCCCCTGGGCCAACTGTTCGTCGCAGCTTTGTATTTCCTGCCGGGCGGATTGGGCGGCGGTCTCGTTCTGCTCCATCTGGCCTTGCAGGCTCGCGAGCATTTGCTTGAGCGCCTTACTCTGCTCGGCCGTCTGCCCCAGGGCGATCTTCAAGTCGGTCAGTGTGCCCGCCAGCGCCTGCTGCTGCTCTCTCTTGCCGGCGTGCTCGGCTTCGAGCTGCCCGATGTGCTCGGTCCGCTCGTTGTTGACCGCTTCAAGCTCCTGAAGCTTCTGCTTCGAGTCGTATTCTTTCTGCACCGACTGCGCGATTTGCTCGGCCAGCAGGTCGATCTCGCCGGCGATCAACGGCTCCTCATCTTTGAGCCGCTTGATGTTCTGGTCGATCACGCTGAGCTTGGAACCGACCTGCATCTTCTCGGTATTCGCCTCATAGACGGCGGTGCGAAGGTCCTTGCACAGCTTGTCCAGGTGTATCTTCGTCTGGCTGTTCCTGGCGATCTGCTCTTCAATCGCTGCGATTTGCGAGGTGATCTGCTCGATAGTCTCCTGCAATTGGTGCAGCCGGCTCTTGCGCGATATCAGGCCGGTCGCCCTGCCGAGCGGTCCGAGCTTGACCGTCCCGTCGGAACCGACAAACTCGCCCTTCAACGTCACCAGCTTGAAGCCGTCGGTCGCCTTGCCGGCCAGCCCGCCATCCGCGTGGCGGGCAAGCTCGATCGCCTCGTTCAGCGACTCAACGACCAGCGTTTTGCCCAGCAGCTTCCAGACCAGCGGCGCGTACCGGGCGTCGAACTTGACGAACTCGGCAAGCCGGCCCTTGACGCACGAGACCTCCGAGAAATCGACGTTATCGACAAACGGCTCGATCTTGTCGAGGCATAGAAAATTCACCCGGCCTTCGAGCTGCTCTATGGTTTCATGGTCGGCCAACATGCGGTCCGTGCTGTTGACGACCAGCGCATCGGTCTGGCCTTCGAGAGCGGCCTCGACGGCATGGGCGTATTGCACGTCGGCCCCAATGATGTCCGCAAGGACGCCTTCGACGTAGTCCATCCGGCTGTCCTGGGCCGAGCGGCGGCGCAGGATGCTCTTGACGCCGGCCTTGAGCCCCTCGCGACGTTTTTCCATGTCCGTGAGCACCGCCAGCTCGCTGTTCAGCGCGCTGCGCGCCTCTTTGCTTTGGGCCAGTCGCTTGCCGTCGGCCGTCACGTCACGCTCAATCTGTTCGGCGCTGCCGCGTTTGGATTCGAGGCTGTCCTTCAGCTCGGCCAGCACCTTTTCGATGTCACCGAGCCGGGCGTTGTGCCGGGCCTTTTCAGTCAGAAGCTCCTCCAGCTCCGCGCGGGCCGTCTGCGCGCGGCCGGTCAGCCGGTCCTTCTGGCTGGACAGGTTGTTGCGATACACCGAAATGCTCTGAACTTCGTTATGAAGCTGGGCGGTCCTGCGGACGATGTCGATGATTCCCGACTTCTCATCTTCGAGCTGGGCCTCCAGCGATGCGCACTCGGCGTTGATTTGCTGGATGGCGGCCTGGGTCTGCTCGACTTGCCGGGCCTTCTCTTCGAGCATCCGCTCGCAGTGTTCGGACTCACTGCTCGATTGGGCGGCGTTCTGCTTCAGGATGTTCATCTGATCGCGCAGGGTCTCGATCTTCCCGGCGGCGGATTCTTTCCGCTGCCCGAGCTCGGTCACCCTGGCCCGCAAAAAGTCGATGCGCTGAATCTGCTGCTCGATTTTGCTCTGGACCGACACGAGGCTGTTTGCGGTACCGTTGAGCTTGTGCTCGGTTTCGATGATTTCCTCGCCCAGCCTGCTCAGCAGGGTGTCCTCTCTCGAGACTTCCGCCTCCAGGCCCTCGAACTGCTCGTTGACCCGGGCCAGGGCCTGTTGCTTCTCGGTCATCTGCGTCCGGTTCTTCGCGTATTCCACCAGCGAGTAATTGACCTGAAGCTCTTTGAGTCTCTTGGTATATTCGAGGTAGTTTCGCGCCTTGCCCGCCTGGAGCTTGACGCTGCGCAGCCGTTTGGCGACCTCACCCAGAATGTCCGCAAGCCGCAGCAGGTTCTGTTCTGTCTTTTCCAGCTTGCGAAGCGCTTCTTTCTTGTGCGCTTTGTACTTGCTGATACCGGCCGCTTCCTCGAAGATGAACCGCCGGTCCGTTTTCGACGCACTGACCAGAAGGTCCACCTGCCCCTGTTCGAGAATCGAATAAGCCTTCGTGCCGATCCCGGTGTCCATGAACAATTCCCGGACGTCCTTGAGCCGGCAGACTTTGTCATTGATGCGGTATTCACATTCGCCGCTCTTGTAAATCTTTCGAGAGACCTGGACCTCTTCGGTGGCGACCGGCAGAGGCCGCGAGCCGCCCCTGTCGGGGTTGGACAGGACCAGGGTCACCTCGGCCGCCCCCAGCGGTTTCCTGCTCGTGCTGCCGCCGAAGATCACGTCGGCCATCTGCCCGCTTCGCAGGCTCTTGACACTCTGCTCTCCGAGGACCCACTTGACGGCATCGACCACGTTGCTCTTGCCGCATCCGTTGGGCCCCACGATGGCAGTGACAGGTGAATCAAAGACAAATTCCGTCTTATCGGCGAAGCTCTTAAACCCGTTGAGTACAACCTTTTCAAGTCTCATTCATTATCCTGTTGCTAACGTCCGGTAACTCCTGCCAAAATTTCCACGCAGTAACTCTGCGCGGAATACGCACTAATGTTATCGGCCGAAGGTTTGTCATTTCTTGATATTTAGGTCGATTTTTGGCGGGGGTCCGGCATGAAATTCCGCATCGACGGCGCCCTTCTCCGACACCTGTTTCAACAGCGCGACGGCGTCGGCGTATGACACGCCCAGACCGCCGCTTGCGCTGTCCCCTTCCTTCGGGGGCTCTTCGCAGAGGGCTTTGATGACATCGTCGAGTCTGAAGGAGCTTCGGGCCTGTGCGACCACGCCGGGACGCTTCGGGTGTTTGCGGATCAGCGTGACGCCGTTCTGGCCCTGGGCCGAGTTGACTGTGATGTCCCCCTCCGGCGACTGTACGAAAATGTTCTCCTGACAAAGAATCGGGGCGCCAAACAACACGATGCGTGGCTGGCCGCTGCGCGAAACGAAGATCGCCTGGCGCTTGGTCCGGGTGACTTGTTCCAGGTAGAAATCGCGGCCGACGAAATCCTGCGTGATCGTGACGTCGTCCAGCCTTCGCAACTGCTCGTAAGCCGCCAGCCGGATCGAAAAATCGTCATCGTCCAACAACGTCCGGGCCAGGGCCGCCGTGTCGTTCTTCCGGGCGCCGGTGCCGACGGCCTCCAAAGCCTCCAGCCGGTAGGTCGAGCCCCTGTCCATCGCGATCCGGCGCAAAACGGCCAGGCCCGCGTCACCGCCCAGGTTCAGCGTGCACCGGGCGGCGGACAGCCGGACCGGCTCGTCGGCGGAATTCAGCAAAACCTGCAACCCGCCGAGGCTTTGGTTGCCGATGGCCTCAAGGGCCACTTCACTGTCATACTTGTTCTGCGAGTCCGCGAGCCTTTTTACCAGCGTCTGGATTCGTTTGGCGGTCGTTTCCGGCTCCTGCGTCAGAAACATCGAATTGACTATCGAAATGAATCTTTGCCGGCGCTGCCTGTACCGCGCCGGGACCAGCACCTCGACCCGGCCCGGCTGCACGGCCCGCGCCGTCGTTTCGCCGAAACGCCCGTTGATCAGGTTCCGGACGGCGTTGGTAAGCCTGAAATCGCTCTGGCGAAGCTCCAAAATGATCTTGTACTCATCGAGGACCTTGCCGCCGGCCAGGATGTACCCGGTCCTGCCGTCCGGCCGGGCTTCGCCGATTTTGTCGATAAAGACGGGGCCTTTCGCATCGGCCAGTACTCGCGTATCGACGCCCAGACTCCCCGGCAGCTTCAAGTCGGCCAGCAACAGGCCGCCGCCCTCCAGCGACATGGTCTGCGTACTTGGCAACGCTGTGACTTTCACGTCGAAGTACTCGTTCCTGAAAGGCACTTCAGGGAAGACCCCCTCGACGAGCACGACCGCCGTGTCCGGGCTGCTGATGAATTTCTCGACGTCCAGCGTGCCCCGCTCAGGCAGTTGCCGGCGGATCTCGCGCGCCAGATACGCCCGAATCGCCGGCGGGCATTCCGCCGAGCCGGTCCCTTTGAGCCCCCCCACCAGGCCGTAACCCTCGACCGCCACCGGTTCGAGCCCCCGCACGGTCACCAGCGAGCCTATTGTCGGACCCAAGTCCGCCGTCGCCGGGTTCCGCGTATCGGCACGGGCCTTTTGCTGCTCGGCGCAACCTCCGGCACAGCAAAAGGTTAGCAAGGCTGCCGCGGCAAGAACGCCCTTTCTGCCAATAGTGTTCATGGACAAGGCACCTCAAAAAGACGATAGTTTCGGTGGAAAACGCACCCTCGAATCCTACGACCCCAAACCTGCGATGTCAAGGCAATTCGCCGCCCGCCCGGACGTTCATTTCTTGCCGGGCTTCAGTGCTTCTGCGATGACCGGGCGCAGCGATCCGCTCCAGACCTTGTAGCCCTCGCCGTTCAGGTGCAGCTTGTCGGGAAGGAACAATTCGACCTTGGGCAGGCCCTCGTTATCCAGAAGCGGCGACGCGGCGTCGAAATAGTACAATCGGCTGTCCTTACCGCAGAGCTCCTTGACCATCGCGTTCGCTTCGCTCATCACAGGCCACAGCGGCCAGCGGCTCCGGCTGGGCTTGATGCAAACAAAAATAATCCGGGTCCGGGGCAGCTTGGCGTGGACGATTTCGGTGAACGCCTTGTAGTCATCACAGACCTGCCGGGCGCTCTTACCCGCGGCGATGTCGTTGTCGCCGGCGTAAAAGACGATCACCTTCGGCTCGTAGGGCAGCACAATCCGTCTGGCGTAGTAATTGACGTCGGAGATCTGCGAGCCGCCAAATCCCCGGTTGATCACCGGCAATTCCGGGAAAGACTCACGGGTCGGCCACAGCCGGATGCTCGAACTGCCCACAAACAGGACCGCGTCGGAAGGGAACGAATTCTTGCGGTCCCAGTCCTCGAAGCCCCGGATGGTCTCCTCCCACCGCGCAGGCCCGTCCTTCGGGGCATCCTGAGCCTTCAGCACAAGACTGATCCAAAACACAACCAGCAAGCCGGTTTTGAGTCGGGACATTGTCTTGCCTTTCGCCCAAGCTCCGCTCTCACATCTGGGCGGAGACGTTGGTCGAGCGCCCTACACGCCGCTTCCTGCTGAGCGTCTGTCGCCCCTTTTTGGTCTGCATACGCGCCCGAAAACCGCTCTTGCGGTTCCTCTTGACCCTGCTCTTACGATGGTTTTCCATACAAACGTATTCCTTACAAAGCTCTTTTTCCCCGGCATTATACCCATCCCCCACCTCCTGACGCAACAGCCCCGGCTGAAATTCGAAGACGCCCCCCCAAAAAGCCCCCTGTACGCTGTCTCCTTTTAGCTTGCCTTTCCATAGCGCTAACCGTACATTAGCATTTTACGAAGGCCCCCGGCCAGAAGAGATATATTTGAGGATATAATGACTAATTCTGTGCTTAAGTCAGTGGATTTTGTTCGACCTACCGGGGAATACATTCCGGGTTTGGTTTCGGTACGTGATCAGAATGCCATAAAGTCGCTTAGCATAGATGAACAAGCAGTTGTATTTGAAGCAAGATCGTTCAAACACATCGATTTTGTATTTTTCCGGAGATTTTCTGATTCACGATCGTCACAAGTTGCCGCCTATGTAGTCGATAATTCAAATAGCAGACTTGACAAGAATTCTTTATCTGAGCTTCATCACCAAGTCTGGCTTCAAGGAACTGTACCTTTACTTTATGTTGCCGGAGGGAGCCAAATAGATATACTCGCTTGTGCTAGAGAACCTGATTTTTGGGACAACAGCGAACAACAATGTCAATATAAGCCAGCCAGAAAATTTAAGACAGATTTATTGACAACGGCCGGCCAAATCTCTGATGAACTGAAGAAGTTTTCAGCATTAAGACTGGCTGACGGTACCTTTTGGGACGACCCCGATAACAGAAATTTACTAAATCGTGATAAAGCGGCGCATCAATCCTTGATTAGGGCAATTGTTGAAACAGACAAAGCAATTGATGGAGAGAATAATCCACTTCTTCGCCGACTGTTTTTGCTACTGGTACTTATTAAATATCTTGAGGATCGTAAGGTATTTAAAAAGGGCGGTTGGTTTGGAAGATTTCATAAAGGAGCAAAGCGTTTTCACGATGTTTTAAAAAGTGGCGCACCTGAAAAAGTGTATAAGCTTTTAAAAGCACTTGCTCGCAAATTTAACGGTGATGTATTTGATATAGCAAAATTTAGCAAACATAAGTTAAACAAAAACTCTCTTAGAGATTTTGCATCGTTCGTAGAAGCAAAGACAATTGATAAACAAAGATATCTTTGGGAGCAATACTCCTTTGAACATCTGCCAGTTGAAATAATAAGTCATATTTATCAGCGCTTCATAAAAGGTGGCCACGGGGCAGTCTATACGCCGCCGTTCTTAGCCGATTTACTGCTTGACCATATAATGCCTTACAAAAAAATGACAGGCAAGGAACGAATTTTGGACCCTGCATGTGGATCGGGAATTTTCCTGGTAGGGGCTTTCAAGAGGTTGATCAATTTATGGAGAAGCAACAATAACTGGGAAAATCCTCCCGTTGATAGATTGAAGCAAACGCTCAATGACTGTATCTATGGTGCTGATTTAGACAAAAATGCGATTGATTTGACAGCTTTCAGTCTGTCTTTGGCTATTTGTGACGCGCTCAGGCCAAATGTTATCTGGAACGAGCTTCAATTTGACTATTTGCGTGATCGAAACCTATTTGAAACAGATTTTTTTGAGCTCCTTCTTGAGACAAAAAATGGAGTTTCAAATATTCTTGAAAAAAAGTTTCATATAGTAATTGGAAATCCGCCTTTTGTATCTGCACTCACTACTGCCGCAAAGCAAATTGATAACATCAATCAGAAGTCCGCTCTCTTACGTGGTAAGTGCCCAGATAACCAGATTGCATATCTATTTCTTGAACAAGCGTTACCAATTTTATGCTCGAAAGATGGCCGCTGCTGTTTAATTCAACCTCATGGATTAATCTTCAATAGTAATACGAATAAGTTCCGTACTAATATTTTGAAAAACTGTAAAATACATACGATTTTCGATTTTACCTCTATCAGAAATCTGTATGAAGCGGCTGATCCCAAAACAATTGCTGTCTTCGCACGCAATGGTAGTTCAACATCGGGTCATCATATAAATCATTGGACATTTCGGCGAACAGTAAGCGTAAAAGAAAAAATATGCTTTGAGCTTGACCATTATGACCGTCATATTGTTACACAGGATCAAGCCGAAAGCGACCCTTATATTTGGCGTGTCAATCTTTTTGGTGGAGGAAGACTTGTTAATATTTCTAAACAACTTCGCAGTATTAGAACACTTGGAAAGTATATTGCGCAAAAGAAAGACTGGGATTACGGCGAAGGGTATATTGCCGCGAAAACAGGAAAACGTGAACCCGCTCCATTTTTGACAGGCAAACCATTGCTGCCAGCAAGTGCATTGACAGAATCAGGCATCGATAAAACTCAAATCGATAAGGTAAAGGAGACCCTTTTCCGGTCTGCATATACAGAAGATCGCTACAGTGGACCAATTATTTTAATCAAGGAGTTAGAGTCTCTTCCGATTGCTTTTTGGAATGAGGGATTTCTTGCATACAGTCAAAGAATCATTGGGATTCACGCACCCTCACATCAAATTTCTGAACTTCTCAATCTATATGAGTTTCTTTTACGTAATCATGACATTTACCGTTTTTGTTGTGCTCTGCACGGGCAAGCATTTTTGGGTAAGGCGACCTCAATACCGAAGCAAGATATTGATTCATTGCCATACCCTGAAAATCCCAAAGAACTTTCTTTCACATTTTGGGAGGAAGCTCTACGTGAAGATACCCTTAAATACATGGCAACCTATGTTAGGCTTGGTCAAAATTCAGATTTGTTAAAGAAATCGGCTGACAAAGTAGCCCTTCGAGAGTATGCTCAAATGTATGTTAAAATGCTTGGTAGCATTTACAGCGATTTGAGAGCAAGCAAGCCAATTTTTCTTAATAGTCTGATATGTCAGCCATTTTATTTTGGAGATTCCCCCGAACTAAACTGGATCGAAGAAGGAGGCGAACCAGAACTGAGCAAATTGATTTATTATGAAGAACATGCTCGTCTGCGAACAGTAAGAGTTGTTCGATTTTATGATAGAAACGTCATATTGGTTGTCAAGCCAGACAGACTTCGTTACTGGATTCGTTCCACGGCCGTTAGAGATGCTGATGAAACATTCGAAGATTTATGTGACCAAGGATATTAGGCATGGGCGGGGATCAGGTTAATGAAAATTCTTTTGGACGAATCACTTCCGGTGTCAAACTACGGGCGTCCGTTTTTGAAATAGTTAATTTTATCTCCATACAATTGCCGGCTTGGAGAGATGATCCTGACAGAGTCGATGAGCAATCAGAGCATAAGTTGAATGCACAGTTGTCCAAATTTCTCAATTATAGGGCACGAGAATACCTGCCTATGTTCCGATTCGATCATGAAGAGCCGCAGCAAGGGAATCGAAGCATAGACATATCAGTTTCGCCAGAAGCCAATGCGGTCATTGAAGCACGAACATATACTATATATGATCCTGTTCTTGTCATCGAATGTAAACGGCTTCCGGCGCCTTCACCAGATCGAGAAAAAGAATATGTCACTGGACCATCCCCAGATAGGATAACCGGTGGAATTCAACGATTCAAGTTGGGCCTGCATGGCGCAACACATAATTTGGCAGCAATGGTGGGTTATATACAGGATTACATTGAGGACGGATGGATTGACACCATAAATGAATGGATAAAAGAACTTGCCGCAAAGCCATTAGGGGATGGCTGTGTTTGGGCGGATGATGAAATACTGCATTTGTATGACTACAATATTATGAGTCGGGTTGGTAAATATAAATCAAGACATCGAAGGCGTACCGGTAGCCGCAAAATTGAGATATATCATATATGGATTTCGATGAAAAGGAAATCCGCATAGTCTGTGGTTATAATAAGATATACTGTTCACGCCTACCGATTTCCCGGTGGGTATGCTCGCGCCCTTATTTCACTCCGTGATAGAGATTCTATGCGCCCTGCGGCCGGGCCACACCTAAACAGTCGCCATGTTCGAATAAAGGGTGACTTGTCAAGAACACAGCAGATTTAGAAGCTCCAGGGGGGAGCAGGACACTGGCGCCGGCGGCGAGCTCCTCGCCAGTCCGGGTGGGGCTTGCCCGCCACACGAACGGCGGGCTTGCTCCGCCATGATCATGTCGATAACATGCGTGGTATGGCGAATTATGATTTTGATCGCAGACTCAAGCTTGAACTTCACGGAACCAGGATATTGTGGTATAATTGACAGTGTGGCGTGCAGGAGCACCGATTATGAAGCTAAACAGGAAAGCCCGGTCTGGTAGCAGACAAAAGCCAATGTCAATCAAGAGACTGGCCGGCGCAGTGCTTGTTCTTGTGGCAGCGGCCGGAATCGGGGTAGCTATCAGGGAATACCGTTTTTGGGCCTGGGAAAAGCACCTGGCGCAGGCGCAAAAAACGGCTCGACCGGCCGAAACGCCTAAGGCGTCAAAGGAGCCGGAAGTCCAGAATATCCAGGAGCAGCAGCCCGTTGAAGAGGTTGTTATCGAGCCGGAGACGCCCGCGCCTGAACCTGTCAGCCCGCCGACATCGCCGGATGCCGACCAGAGTAATACCACAGTTCAAGCGGAGCTGGCGGCAGCCCCGTTGGACCAGGATCCTCGCTCCAACGACCCGGCGGTCAAGGAACAGCGCGGCCGCGCCGCCTTGGCTATGATCGGCCACAATCCCGAAGCCGACGAGGTCTGGATCGGGATTATCAATGATCCGAGCGTCTCGGCGAACGCACGCTCGAACCTGATTGAAGATTTGAACGAGGATGGTTTGTCATACCGAAATCTCACCATGGATGATCTGCCGGTAATTAAGTACCGCATCGAGCTCATTGAGGAACTCAAGCCTTACGCCATGGACAAGGTCAACGCGGATGCCTTCGATGAAGCACGCAAGGACCTCGTGAACATGGCCAACCGCCTGACCGGGCGGTAGAATCCCAGCGAATGATGTCAAACAAATCACCAACCTCGACGCCGGCCATTTCGGCGAATAAGAAACCTTGACTGGTTTGGCACTTGCCGGTAGAATGTCTGAGAATTGATGGGCCAGCGCTGTGAGAATAGTGAATGGTGAATAGTGACTGGTGAATGAGTCCCGCTGCCCGGTCACCAATTACCAGCAACCAGTTACCAATTACCGATTATCAATTAACCAAAAGTTAAGGAGCCAAGATCATGTCGAACGTTACACGTCGTCAGTTTGTGAAATACACCGCTGCCATTGGAGCCGCATACTCTATCGGTTTCCCGAGCCTCATCCGGGCCCAGGGACTCAACGAAAAACTCCAGGTGGGATTCATCGGTGCGGGCGGACAGGCGGGGAGCCATACGGGCTTCTGCAGTAAGGCCGGCCTGCAGTGCGTCGCCTTCGCCGAGGTCGATAAGACCCGATGGAACGGCGTCCAGGGCAAGGCTGGCTGGGAGAACGTGCCCGGATATACGGATTGGCGGAAAGTCTTCGAGAAGCATGGCAAGCAAATCGATGTGGTCTTCGTTGCGGTGCCGGATCACAGCCATTTCGCCCCCTCGATGACCGCTGTTTCCATGGGCATTCACTGCTACACCGAGAAGCCGCTGACCTGGTCGGTGCGCGAGGCGCAACTGCTGGCGGCCGCCTATGCCAAGAATCCCAAGGTCGTTACCCAGCAGGGGAACCAGGGTCATGCCGGGGACGGATGGCGAAAGGCGTACGAGCTCGTCAAGGCCGGCGCGATTGGTGACATCGTGGAGTTTCATACCTGGACGAATCGCCCAATCTGGCCTCAGGGCGGTGACCGTCCGACCTATACCAGTCCGGTTCCCGACACCCTCGACTGGGAGGCATGGATCGGCGCGGCGCCGATGCGGCCATACGCCGGTCCGGCTGAGGGTGACAAGAAAGGGCGCGGTCCCTATCATCCCTTCAACTGGCGCGGCGTGGTCGATTTTGGCTCCGGCGCGCTGGGCGATATGGCCTGTCACACCACCGACGGAATCTATGCGATCATGACTCCGGGCTACGCGGCCACCGCTGAGCCGGTCATCATGACCGGGCCCGTCAAGGATCAGTTCCCAGCCGGGATGGTGATCAAAAGCACCTACCGCGCAAAAGACGGCCGGCCCGGCTTCACCACCTTCTGGTACGAGGGCAAGAAAGAGGACGGAACACCTTTTATGCCGGAGAACCCCGAGGAGCTCACGGTCGATGGGCGCAAACTGCCGAGAACCGGGAACCTGGTCATCGGCACCAAGGGAAAGATGCTGGTCACGGAAGACTATTGGAACACCCCGATGCTGATCCCGGAGGCGCGGCGCAGAGAGTTCGGCCAGCCCCCACAACTGCTGGAACGCTCTCCCGGACATCACGAGGAATTCCTCACGGCCTGCAAGGGCGAGAAGCCGCGGGAGTTCAGTCAGTCCAACTTCAGCTACTCCGGTCCCATGGCCGCAAACATTCAGCTCGGCAACCTCTGCGCCCGCGCGGGAAAGAAGCTCGAGCTGAACGAAGCCGGCAAGATCATCAGCGACCCGAAGATCAACGACCTGGCCTGGCGCGAGCCGCGCAAGGGCTGGGGACCGCTGGAGATGAAGGTATAGGCAGGTCTTCTTCGAACTGCGAAAATAAGAGCTGATAGGTCGCAACGCGGACGTCTCTTGGAGGGACACAAGGGGCCTAAGAGGGAACAGTCCATGGTTTACCTCAAGATGATAGAGGCGGGAGTATGGGCGCAAGAATGTTGAGCCGCGAGGCCGTGTTGCGGGAGCTACGGAATCATCGGGCTGAGTTTGGACGCCTGTATGGGGTCACGAAGATCGGGGTCTTTGGCTCTGCAGCCCGGGATGAGCTCCGCAAGAATAGCGATATTGACGTGGTGGTCGAAATGAGCGAACCAGACTTGTTTTATTTGGTGCACATTAAAGAGACGCTCGAAAAGGATTTTCAGTGTCCGGTCGATATCATCCGCTACCGCAATACGATGAATCGCTACCTTAAAGCTCGAATCGACCGAGAGGCGCGCTATGCCTGACATGACGTTGATCCGTGAAAGGCTGGAGCAGATAACGGAATCCCTGCATCGCATTCAGAGACGCTTCTCGACTATTCGGTCCCCGGATGACTTCACGGCCAATGAGGACAATCTCGACAAGCTCGACGCTATTGCCATGATGCTCATCGCCGTCGGGGAGAGTTTCAAGAAAATCGACCTTGAGACCGATGGACAATGGCTTGCAAAATATCCCGAAATCGACTGGCATGGTGTCATCGGGCTTCGCAACGTCCTTGCTCATGACTATTTCGATATTGACCCCGAGGAGATTTACAAAATCTGCCGACGGGATGTCCCCCAGCTTCTCAATACCGCGCAGCGCATGCTCAGAGAGATTTGATGGCGGAAAAACGGTCAGGGACGCTGTCCCTTCGACAAAGCTCAGGGCACGCTTTAAGCGTAGTCGAAGGGTCGGACGCGGTTTGAGAGTCCGCATGGGCAAGCACGTTGCCCATCCTACGGGCTGACAGGTCGTCACCGCAAGAGCAGCACCCAGTCACCCTTGGCTGGCGGGACGAAGCGGTAAGTCGCCTTGTTCTCGACACTGCCGGTCAGCGAGGTGTAACGGCCGCTCACTGGATCGAACCAGTGAGCAGTGAGTGGCGCTGCGAAGACAGACATGTCCACCTCGATAGCCTCGCTGTCCGGCAGATAGGCCACCGCCAGATCATCCGTTGCGCTCTTGGCCAGCACCATGCGGCGGGTCACGTCGTTCGGCTGGTTGCGGACCAGCTCGTGCGCCGGCTCCAGCCGCCACCACTCGATGGCAGCCAAAAAGTCGTGCAGGTACTTCATCTGCGAGGCGCTGTCCCATTGGAGCGCCTTCTTCCAGTAGTCGTACTTCTCCGGGTCGGTCACCCATTTCCACACGGCGCCGCTGCCTCGCGGGACCTTGGGCGGCACGTCACCGGCGCCGTACGTATAACCCGTTGCCCCCGACAGCCAGCTCCGCCACGCGAGCGATCTGGCGTCCACGGCCCGCCAACCGTTCGTGCCCTGGGCGTCGTACATGGCCTCGAGGTTGATGACCGGCTTGTGGGGCTCGTGGCGATAGAGATGCAGGTTCCACTCGATGGCGTGGTGGGCGCACCGATCGAGGCGGCCCCCGTTATGCCCACTCTGGACCCCGGCAAAATCGAGATAGGGCTGGTCGTAGTACTGCATGGAATAGGTCGGTGTGGGCTGGTTCGAAGGTGTGCCGGGGTGCTGCGTGATCAGGTGGACTGCCGTGGCCTCGCGAGCAGCCCGGCCGACCTCGTCGGCCAGGGGCATGAACTGGCTGTCGAAGCTGGGTGAGAAAATGACAAAGTTACCAAACAGCCGTGCGACGATGCTCCGGGCAAAAAGGCAAGCCTGGGCGGCTTCGGGATAACGGCCAACGGGTTCCATCAAGCCGACGAGCACCACGACCAGCCCCGCTTCATTGGCCCGCTGAATCTTGCGTTCGAATGCCTGCCAATAGGCGGGATTCCACTGCGAGCAGGTCTCGTCGGTGAACGGCTTCTCGCCGCGGCGGTCGCGGTCGCCTGCCCACTTGGGCGCCGGCGCTACCTGCAGAACGCTGAAATGTTTTTCGACGCGGTCGCTGACGTAGATTCCCCATTCCTCATCGCCGGCTCTTTGCGGCGCAGCCCAGGCAGTGTCTCCAATCCACAGAAAAGGAGTGTTGTCATTGTAGGTGAGATATCGCCGATTTTCGCTGACCTTGAGAAAGCCGCGCCGGTAGAGCAGGCCGTCACCCTGATAGGGCGCGACTTCCACCGTGCCCCGCTCCTCATGGAGTCCCGCATTGGCGGGGTCGGAGCACTCCGTCTCCCAGCGCCACGTCCCCGGTGCGGGAAATGCACAGCGGATTCGGAAGGTATCCCCGCCGTCCCAGAAGCCGTAGGTGCGGAAGCTACGGCTAGCGGGTCCGCTGTAGGTCACTCGCAGGGTGACATCGGCGTAGGCATTAGTGTAGTTGCGCGTGCTGGTGAGGGCATGTTCCCACCGCTGCCAAGCGTGGGGGTGCGGTTCATCGGTGGCCGATACCGACCCGCCCGTTATCAGCACGCAGGCCCATGCCAACACAAGCGTGATACGAAATTCGGTGGACAACATGGTGTAACCTCCTACTTGCGATTTACTATTGCCTATGGCTCCAAGTCCTCTGCGTGCTCCCTCGACCGGCCCTTCGACATGCTCAGGGCTTCGGCTCATTCAGGACGGCGTCTGGGGCCAAGCTCAAACGGTGTCAATCAATCTCGGCGGGCTGCAGCCCACTAAGCGTAAATTTAGCACCCGAAGGCAAGAAAGGCAAGGGAAAGAGGCAGAATGCCTCTTCATCTACGATCCGTTGATGAAATCCAGCGACACCATCAATCCTGTTCCCTCCGGCTGGAAACGGCACTAATTCTGGGAAATCAGAGATCGAAATACAAGCTCCGCCACCTCGATCCAGCCACCGCCTTGCTCGGGGGCCTGACGGTTCGCATGACGGGGTCCGCTGACACGTGCGATAAAATATCGCCCTGCCTCCTCCACAATCTCCGGCGCATGGACGTTTTCCAGCTCGGCGAACCAGGCCTTGTTACCCGAGGGGAACCTCCTGGGCGTTTGCGAGAAGTAGATCGTGGTCAACGATGGGTAGTCGAACATGCGATTGCGCACGAACAGGTAGTAGCCTTCCGGCCGTTTGACAACGAATGGGGATTCCATGCGTGAATGATCTGTAACATGGCTGGTGTCGATATGAGCCGGTTCCGCATCGCTCCAATCGCGCAGATCGCGTGACGTCCGAACGGCCACGCAACTCCGCCAGATGCCGTCGATCTCCATCGCCTGACACGAGTAGTGGTAAAACACATCGTCAACCCGGATGATGCACGAATCCCGAGCATCCTGTTCCTCGAACGCCAACTCCACTCGGTTGGGCCAGCGCAGGGGATCGCGTGTGCGCACGTGCAGGTTGGTTCCGTTCGGGCGACGATAGAACATGTGGTACTCGTTTTCGTGGTAGATAACGAACGGCGCGTGCTTGCGAAGGCTCATGTTGCTCGAACGCCGCTCACCGGTCCACTCCGGCAAGCCCTCGAACAGCGGCTCACGATTGGTGAATCGCCGGCGGAGGCTCTCCCCCGTGCTGTGGAAGAAGCGCAACTCGCTTTTCGCATCGCCCGTGCCCATGATTCCGATCGCGTGCCACAGACCGCTCTGATCGCGGAACAGACAGAAGTCATTCAGGTGGTTCTCGGGATATTCGACGATCCGAAACCAATCCGACGCGATGGCCGGTGTCAGGGCGCCGGAAGGCTGTCCACCTGTGACGGATGGCGAGCCGATCAGGTGGATTACTCGCTTGCCATCGTTGCTGACGTAGCGTGGGTCCGTCGGGTGCACGTCCAACGGCCCGGCCGCAAGTGTCGCCTTCAGGGCACCCGAAAATACAAGCAGCGTCACACACATCATTCCGATTCGTACTTGCCGATTGGGTCTCATGATCTCTCCTGATTATCACGCGCAACACTGACGCCCTGCCGCTGGCAGGGTGTGCGAGCCGTTCGGCGGAGTTCACCCTGAGCGCAGCCGAATGGGCTCAGGGCGTGCTTGTTGCACACGCGGTTCCATTCGCCCACGAATACATCGTTCCCTCTTTTCTGCGTCGCCTGCAAATCTGCAGGTGACAAACGCGAAGAAAGAATATCCCCGCACAAAGGGTCGCTCGTCTGTAGTTTGACATACGGTCATCATAAATACTTGCGCCGCGTGTGCAAAATGAATTTTGCACGCCCTACCGGCTGTCAAAGGATTTGACCCTGTGGCCTCGCCATGCCAAGCGCACCCGGGGCGAACAGACAACAATGAAGCATTGTGCAGGGCGGGGCATGCCCCCCTACCCAGCTTCACACAAACTCGTTCCTTACAAAGCTCTTTTTCCGCCCATTATACGCACCGTCCGCCCGTGCGTAACAGCCCCGCCTCAAATTGCAGAACGTACCCAACAAAACCGATCAGGAATTGGCTTGAAAATATTCGAAAGGCAGTGTAAAGAAGGTTTGACTGTCTTTCGTGTCCGCCGCCGTAGTTGTCCGCGTACCGGAAGAACAGATCGGAGCCACGACAGATATATGCGATGTGCTGAAATATTCCAACGATGCGTCCGAGCAATGGATCAGCGGCAACTGATCGTTCGCGAAACTTCCAGAGACAAAGAGTTCCACTTCCAAAACTGGTTTGAAGCATGCCTTCGGCAAACGCAACTGAATTACGAACGTGGCGGAAGGAACTCATACCCCGACTTCCGGCTGGTGGCCGAAACAGAAGGATATGAGATAAAGGGCCTTGCCTATCCAGGCCGAGAGGCTTCGTACGATTGCAACAGCCAAGTTCCGTCGGGGTTTCACAATGGCCGCACGATCTACTACGTGTTCGGCAGATACCCAAGCCAGCCTGATGGGGATCGGTATCCGGTCCTCGACTTAGTGACCTGCCACGGGGATTTTCTGAATGCACATCACGAATATGTCCACGAGAATAAAAGCATCAGGGGTTTCGGCAGCTACGGTGATATCATGATACGCGACCGGAAAATGTACGTGGCGCCGACGCCGTTTGGATTGCTTGAGGGTGTAGTTCACCAGCGAACGCTCATTCTCCCGCCGGATGTGCGGCTCAGTGCCGAATATGTTCAAGTGGGAGAAATAGTCCGAAGAGAAACAGAGCGCCTTTTAGTCGCGTACAGTTTTGATCTCAAAGAGAACAGAATCACCGCTAAGTGGGTGGATAATCCGGCACGCGGACGCGAACACTGTTTTCGCGCATACCGTGTTGCCGGAGACTCGACAGAGCACGTTTCCTTGCGGGCCGGGTGAAATTGAATCATGGCACTTAGAGACTCAGGACCGAGCACGTCACAAGAGAAAACTGACAAGGAAGCACGCCTCCTCATTGAGTCGGACTCTTTTGCTTTTGATTTCCTCTCCGACCTCGCCGAGGCTGAGAGCTGGCGGAAGGAAATCTATCGGCCCATATATCATGTTCACAAGTGGTGGGCAAAACGCTTAGGCTCTGTTTTCCGCGGGATCCTCTTGGCTTGCCAATTGCCTGGCAGCGCAGACCTGGAGAAGGAATTCTATTGCCGCTATGACTTTACAGGCAAGGTCGTCTTCGATCCGTTCATGGGGTCCGGCACTACCATCGGTGAGGCTCACAAGCTCGGATACACGGCTCTTGGGCGTGAGATAAACCCTGTTGCTGTGCGTGCTGCGCGCGTGGCCCTGGGAAGCTTGAACAAGACCGCCATCGTAAGAGCTTTCGATCAGATCAAACGCGAGGTAGCCCAGAGCATTAGAGATTTATACAAAGCTCGAGATGCTTCAGGCATTATATGTGATGTGCTATACTATTTCTGGGTCAAGACCGTTGGCTGCCCGGGGTGTACGCGCCAAGTCGATCTTTTTCCTTCGTACATCATAGCACGGCATGCCTGCCCATCGCGCAATCCCGCGGTCCAGGTACTCTGTCCTTTCTGTGGCGAGTTATTCCCCTCCACGCGCGAAGCAAGCAGTGAAAGCTGCCCTAAATGCCGCGAGTGTTTCAACCCGCAACAGGGCCCCGCACGTAATGCAGATGCCGTATGCCCGCACTGTGACTTCGAGTTCCCCATTGCCAAGACCATTCGTGCCTCTGGGAAACCTCCTGAGCATCGTTTGTATGGCAAACTTCTGCTTAGACCCAACGGCGAAAAAGTCTACCTCGCAACATCTGATGACGACGACATTGCCTACCAGAAGGCTTCGGAGCGATTGAAAAGCCAAGACCTGCCACTGCCGAAACTTGAGATCAAGGATGGACACAATACACGACAGGTACTCAACTACGGCTACAAATTCTGGCGAGATTTCTTCAACGACAGACAACTCCTTGCTCTTGGACTACTTCACAGCGCCGTTCTCGCGCTTCAGGATGAGGAGGCCCGGCTCCCCCTGCTCACCGTTTTTTCCAGCGCCCTCGAATTCAACAACATGTTTGCCTCGTATAAAGGCGAGGGAACTGGCGCGGTTCGGCACATGTTCTCCCACCATATTCTCAAACCCGAACGGGCCCCCATCGAGGCCAATGTGTGGGGTACACAGAGCAGTTCCGGGGCCTTCTCGACGCTTTTCAAGACGCGGTTGCTGCGGTGCATTGAATATCAGCAGAATCCTTTTGAGGTTGTGGCCCCCTCCTTACGTGTGAAGCCTTCCAACGCCAAGGTCTTCGGTTGCAGTCTTCCATTTGCAGCCGGGGCCGAGCCTGGCTGGCCTGACTCGGGCGGTATCCCGGAACATTCGATCTTCCTTTCGTGCGGGAGTTCGCAAACAACCGGCCTCACGAGCAACTCCGTTGACTGTGTGGTGACTGATCCCCCCTTCTTTGACAACGTCCATTATTCGGAATTGGCTGATTTCTTCTATGCGTGGCAGCAACTGGGTCCTGATCATACTGGTGCTCCTCTGGAGAGCACAAGACAAAGTGATGAAGTCCAGGATAGGAACGCCAACCGGTTCACGGATAAACTGAAGGCGGTTTTTCGTGAATGCCACCGCGTGGTGAAAGATGAAGGAATTTTGGTTTTTACGTATCACCATTCACGACACGACGGCTGGGTTTCGCTTTGTGACGCCTGCATGGGCGCGGGTTTTCACTTCCTCAATGCCCACCCCGTAAAGTCCGAAATGTCTGTGGCCGCGCCTAAGGCGCAGGCCAAAGAGCCCATAGACATAGACATAATCCTCGTGTGCCGGAAAGATTGTGCCGATCAGAGAGCCTTCCGAGATGACGGCTCAGCCTGGGACGGAGCCGTGCGCAGGGCTCGTGAGAAAGCCGGCAAATATCTGCAGAAGCCGCGACGGTTTTCTATTAACGACATGAAGATTTTGCTCATCAGCCAGCTCATGGTCGAATTCTGTCCCGGCCGAAGCGCTGATGAAGTATCGCGCCACCTTGGTGCGATGTCGCATGACATAGATACTACCGCACAGGCTCTTCTTGACCAACTGCATGAGATGACCCGCCCTTGTGGTCGGCCATCAACTTACCCCGCCCTTCAACAGATGGAACTTTTCAGGTGAACGTCGGTCATTCAGGACACCCGCTGTCCTCTTCAAAACGTATCATTGCATCGAGAATGTACCGGACTCTAATTAAGGCGGATTTCCTGCAATTCATACTCCCTGTTTAGCAGCCTCGAACCAGGCAAAGGATTCATCGCTGCCTTGCCGGGCAATCGTGAAGCCCTCGAATTGCTGGGCTATATCATCCAGCGTGAAGAACGGGGGTGTGAAGTAGCCGTTGCGGACGCCGAAGTGCCGGACGAACCAGTCGGAGCGTCGCCGGGCGCCTTTCACGTAGCCGCAGGCAATCAACTTGCCCCCGGTGGGCAGGACCCGTTTCATCTCCGCGATGGCTCCGTGTTTGTCCGCGAAGGCGTGCCAGCCGTTCATGGACAGGACGATATCCACGCCAGCATCACGTATGGGCAAATCGGCGACATCGGCTTTGAGCAGATGGACATTACGCACGCCGTGTTCCTGAAAACAGGCTTGGGCCTTGCGCAGCATGTTCAGCGAGCAGTCCACGCCCACAATCGTGGCGTCGGGGTAGCGGTTGTACAGGGAGGCGGTGAACACTCCCGTCCCGACCGGAACGTCCAGCAGGACTCCGTTGAACGAGTCCGGCAGGAGCGACAGGACCTGCTCCATCGGATCGGAGTCGCTGGCGCGGCCCCAGACGAGGATGCCTTTGATCTTCGTGACGATCGTAGAAGAGACCATGTGCGAGTCGTAGCGCGAAGCGACCTTGTCATAGGACGCCGCGATCCTGTCCTTTGACTCGGGACAGAAGTCGATCACACCGTCGCTGACGGGATAGGCGACATTGGTATTCTCCACGCGCACAACCGCTCCGGCCTCGTCGGGACGAAGTGTGCCGCCTGTCCTGGGGCATCGAAGGATGTCGATCCACTCCATCGGTGGTCTCCAAGTACTGTGACCCGACATTTCCCATATGACCTTTCCCCGGTACCGGTGCCGGTTTCCTAACCCATAAATATACCGCCATCCCCCTGGGAAATTCAACTGCAAAATGCTTCCATGCACGATAACCGACGGGGAACAGAGGCAAAGTCGGCGTTCCGAGTGCCGGGACAAGGCGCCTGTCCCCGGATGGGCACTGATTAACACGGTTTTATGGCAGCAAATTGAGTAAGGTGTCCCCCGATTACGTCCCCAGCTTCTCAATACCGTGCAGCGTATGCTCAGGGAGATTTAATAACGGCGGAGAAACGGACACGGACTCGCACGGATGGGCACGGTCTGGATCTGCCACAGAGAACACAGAGGACTCAGAGCGGAGGAATAGTCAATAGCAGCGGCCACGAATCAACACGGTCATTGCGAGGCCCGGAGGGCCGCGGCAATCTTCCCTTTCGTCGTTTCCGGCCAATCAACTAATCCTCTAATTCACTAACTTTCTTCTTGCCTTTCCTTCTGCCTCGTGCTATCCTTGGCTTCTCGAAGGAGCAATAGGGACTGCAGAAAGCGAAATATGATGTGCGCGAGGAATCCATGTGACGCGCGAAACTGTTTGGCGGAAATAGCACTTGGGGAAGAATGTCTCGCTGTGGAAACAAGTAAGATGTCCCCGGAATTCTGAATATTTCCCGTTTTTTGCAGACTGTCTGATCACTATTCGTACTCAGAGGGATAGAATGATTGAAGTGTCAAAATCTTTCATACATTGGAATTACTTTTTAGCCATAGAGAGCGATTTAGAAAATTTATCAAGATATATCGAGTTTTCCGAGGCTAATTTTAACACGTACTCAATAGAGCTAGCGCATTTACTATTAGCTTCTTCTTCTGAAATCGATGTCGTGCTAAAAGAACTTTGTTCTTTGCTGTCCCCAGAAGAAAAAAAGAGAAACATTAATGATTATAGGAAAATTATAAAAGGCAAACTTCCAGAGTTTGCAAATGAATCTATATATATTAATCGTTTCAGTATTTGTGTAAAGCCATGGGATAATTGGAATGGCGACAATAATCCAGACTGGTGGGAAAGCTACAGCAATGTGAAACATCAAAGAAATTTGTACTTTGACCAAGCAAATTTAGGTAATACAATTCGATCTGTTGGTGGCTTACTTATTGCATCTTATTATTATTATAAAAAACTATTTGAAAGAGAATCTGGGATCACATTAGAACCCAAAAAGGTTACAGAAAAGTTACATCAAAAATCAAAATTTGTACAATTAAACAGCGCCTTTTACTATGACATTGTTGTGAATTGAAGAGGTAACGGGAACTTCTTATGCTGGCAGAAACAGTCTGTGTAACCATATGTTATGTGAGAAAATAGAAAATGAAACTCGAAGATGCTACAAAATTATTAATTGAATTTCTTAGAAATCCCGATCATGGATCATTTGGGCGATATGGGTATGAGATATATCTCCCTGCTCTTCTTAAAACCTATTTTGTAAAACAAGGAATACAATTACAAGATACTGATCAAAAACTTTACGAACTATCTCCTGTTTTTTATGAAGCGGGCTGGGAACTTTGCAGAAGAGGTATATTGCGGCCTGGCATCAAGTGTTACGGAGAACAAGCTACCGCCGATGGTGGCGCGGGAAATGGCTATTCAATTACTCAATTTGGTCGTACTTGGCTTCAAGAATCCAATCGTGATGATTTTGTCCCAACCGAACCGGAAAGGTTTGGTGAAATTTTAGGAAAATACAAAGCTAAATTTGGTGCTGGTTTTCATGAGCGAGCTCAACAGGCAATTCGTTGTTATGGTGCTCATGCCTATTTAGCATGTTGTGTTATGTGCGGCGCATCTGCAGAATCCATCATACTATCAGCAGCAATTGCAAAAGAAAAAAACGAAACGGAGATATTAAAAAAATACCGTTCGGCAAATGGTCGCCATACCATTGAAAATATTCTTATTGGCAAAGCAAGAAAGCAATTACAAGATGACTATAGGGCTTATTCAACATTGCTAAAATATTGGCGAGATGAAGCATCTCACGGAAGGGTCTCTAACATTGAAGACAATGAAGCATATACATCATTAGCTCTTTTATTGCGACTAGCAATGTTTATTAATGATAATTGGGATGAATTAGTAAACACAACATTGGGTTGCAAGGGACAGACATAGCGGCCTGCTCCCTGAACCGCAACGTTCGCAGTCCGGTGCGAGGGATTTCGGGGGACACCTTATAATGGCACTAAGTTAAGCATATTTAGCCGCTTTCGAGGCTGACGAAGAGTGCCGTTTGATTGGAAATCTCAGTGATTTCGCTGGTAAACAAACTGCTCTTTGGACCACAATTCCCTTAACTTAGTGCCATTCGGGACACCTTACTCAATTTGCTGTCGTAAAACCGTGTTAATCAGTGTCTCTCCGTGTCTGAATGATTTTCTCTGTAATACAATCTTTCAAAACGTTGTTTTTTATGCTCGATTTTTGTTTTGGCCAATCGCAACCTGTTTATTTATAGTAGCTTACGAAGCTTTTCTTGTAAGGGGAACTTTTTGGTTGCGGCCGAGGGCGAAGCCCGAGGCCGCGCTGGGTTCTCTGTGTCCTCGGTGGCTACGTGCCATTTATGATTGGTGGGGCAAGCCGCCACCCTACGAATCTGCGTTAATCCGCGGTTCCAATTTCGTGTTTGTTCGTGCTAATTCGTGGCTATGCCATTGACGATTTGCGATTGATTATTGACTATTTCTTTGTGTCCTTCGTGTGCTTCGTGGTGAGAATAACGCTAATGGACATCGAGCAGGTTCAGAAGGTCCAGAGGCGTCTTGAGGAGAATCTGTGCGCCGGCGGCGGTGAGCTCCTCGCCGGTCCGGAAGCCCCAAAGGGCGCCGGCGGGGAACATGCCTGCGGCGGTGGCGGTCTTCATATCGGTGTCGGTATCGCCGAGATAGATAAATCTCGCCGGCTCGATGCTCAGCTCTTGGGCTATCTGCAGGGCCGCCGTCGGATCGGGCTTGATGGGGACCCCCGGCTGCGCGCCGCGAACGATCCTGAAGGGCTTGTCGGGAAAGAAGAATTCAACGACGTTCGTAGTCGCATCGTGAGGCTTATTCGACAGCACGGCCATCGGCACGCCGCGAGCCCTCAACTCGGTAAGCAACTCCGGGATGCCAGGGTACGCCCTGGTGTTCTGCGACCAGTGGGTCTGGTATTCCTCTGCGATGGCGAGCCTGCAACGTTCCACCATCGTCTCATCGTTCCCCGCCTCGCCCAGTACCCGCCGGGCCAGGCAGCCGGCGCCATCTCCCACAAGATACCGGTAGTTCTCCACGGGGTGCGGCGGAAAACCCAGGCGCTTCAACGCCGCGTTGGCCGCGTCGGCAATATCAGCAAGCGTGTCGAGCAGCGTGCCGTCCAGGTCGAAAAGTACAGCGTCAAATTCGATCTTCAATCCCCCACGATTTGGCATACGATGGTTCGCGTTCTCGGGCGCGTGTCGAAATCGATCAGGATGATCTGCTGCCAGGTTCCGAGCGTGAGCCGGCCGTCCACGATGGGCACGCACAGCGAAGGCCCGAGCAGCGAGGCCCGCACGTGGGCGTGGCCGTTGTCGTCGTGCCAGGTCAGCTCGTGCTCGTAGCGGCCGTCTTGCGGGGCGAGCTTCTCGAACGCCGCCTTGAGGTCGTGGCTCGCCAGGCCCGGCTCGTACTCGGTCGTGGTAATGCCGGCCGTCGAGCCGACGTTGAATACCGTCGCCGTCCCCTGCCGGATAGCCACCTGAGCGACGGCTGCACCGACCTGTTCGGTGATATTGATGACCTCGCAGTTGCCGCGCGTCCTGACCGTGATGTTCTGCGTTTTGACCATGCCCGACGAATCCTGTTTTGTTCGATCAGCTCATTTCAATCGCGGCAAGGGTAACGCACGCGGCGGCGCTTTGCAAGCGCGGACCCGCTGCGCGCGCCGGCGCCTGAGAAAAAAGCCCCTGCTTGCGTGCGGAGAAAGGAGAGCTGGGCAGGGGCTTGGAAAGTTCTGTGAGCTTCCGTGCTAACAGCCCTTTGGTCGAGAATGTCTTATCGCCTCCTTACTATTATCAGCAATCGACCGATAACCTCACGATAGCGTATTCCTGGATTCTGCCCCTGGTAAATCCTGTATCCCGCCCAGCAAAACGCCAGTGCAGCATCTCGACAAACGTATTGCGCATTGGGTATTGCGTACATCGCCACGCAAGAGAGCCAAAGAATGGGCAACAGTCAATGGTCAATGGTCAATGGTCAATAATCAATCACGAGGTCTTCTGTCTCCTGCATTCTGTGTTCTGTCTTCTTTTCCCTTGCCTTTGCGGCCGTTCTCACAATAATACGACGCAGCGCATGGCGCGATTTGTAGATTTGTAGGGTGTGCAACCCGTTCGGCTACGCTCAGGGCATGCTTGTTGCACACGCGGACCCTTGATACAGGAGCGACTGAATGCCGGAAGAGCAGGTACTGGTCATCGAGCGAAAAGTCATCGAGCAGGTCGGCATGTTCGACGGCCTCACCTTCGACGTGGACCGCTATCTGGAGCGGATCTTCGTGCCGGGCGTCCCGCGTTTCATGCCGCGTTCGCAGGCCGAGCACGACCCGTCCTTCAAGCAGATCATCCCCTACGTCATCATGACCTGCCAGGGCAAGTATCTCAGCTACGTCCGGGGCCGGCGTGCGGGCGAGACGCGGCTGGTCGCCAAACGCTCCATCGGCATCGGGGGCCACATCAATCCCACCGACGATGCCATGCCCTTATTCAACACCGACTTCTACCAGACATATCTGGCCGCAGTCGAGCGAGAGGTAGCCGAGGAAGTCAGCGTCGATACGGCCTACACCGACCACATCGCCGCACTGCTCAACGACGACTCGAACGAGGTCGGCAGCGTGCATCTCGGAATCGTGCACTGCTGGAACTTGGCCGAGCCGAAGGTCGCCAAACGCGAGCAGATGATTACCCAGATGGCCTTCATGACCCCCGACGAGCTGCGCGAAACCCGCGACACTTTAGAAACCTGGTCGCAAAAATGCTTAGACGGCCTTGAAAGAATGACCAGAGCCGCCGCCGGCTGATTGACGCGGCTTTCTTATCCTTCGACATTCGGTGTTCGATATTCAACGCATCTGTCTCCTGTGTCCTGTATTCTACGGTATTGGAAAATTCAGCACCGCAAACTCGCCGTGGTATTCTTGTGCGGCCCGGTCGTAGGCTTTGGCGGCATCGCGTTTGTCGCGGAAATAGCCCAAGTGCTTTCTCTGGCCGTAGCAGACGATTGAAGCGCGCCACAGCCCCTTATTTTTGGCTAACCAGACGCCTTTGTAGCCGGAGCGGCCGCTGCGTCCGCCTGCGTTCCAGGCGTTCTGAGCGACGGTGGCCAGTCGCAGGTTGGCCCGGCGATTGTCCAGGCCGCAGCCGTTGACGTGGTCGATGACGTAGCCCTCCGGCGGCCGGATGAGTTGGCGGTGCATCAGAATCCGCGAGTACGTCCCATCGGCCCGGCGGATAGTGCGTTCGGCGTAGAGCACGCTCTTGCCCTTGGTCCTGCAAAGCCGCCATTTGTGCTGGCTGAGGTTTTTGTAGTCGGCGGGATCGACGATGGCGAACCGGCCCTGCGTCAGCGCAATCTGCCTGAACGCATAGCCGTACCGCATCCGGCGATACAGGAGCACGACGTGAACCAACAGCCGGACAAGCCAAAAGGGAAGCTCCAATGTGAGTGTAACCTTCGTCATCACCCTCCGCCGAAGGTATTGGTGAATTGGTGATTAGGAAATCAGGGGCAATTTGTTTTGGTCATTTGAGATTTGATATTGTTTCGGATTTCGGATTTAGATATTCGGATTTGGCTACTTTTGGCCGGAGGCGAAAACGAAGCGCCTCTATATTGGTCTGGACCTGCACGAATCGTCAAAAAATCTACAAAATTGTCGCTGTCACAATCTGCGTAAGCCCATGTCCCCAAAGGAGTAAAAAAAATCCTCGAGTTTTCTATTTTTGTTTCCAACTACCTGCGTCTTTGTGCGCGCCGCAGGTAGGAATTAGCCACGAAGACACTAAGGCACAAAGAAAACGAGAGACGAGGCGCGAGGCTTGCCCGCCGGGGCGGGGACGATTCTTTGCCACGACTTAACACGAACGGACACGAATTGGAACCGCAGATGAACGCCGATTTACCCGGTGAGATGTCGGCTGAGCCTATCTCACGGGGTAAACGCCGATTCGTAGGGTGGCGGCTTGCCCCACCATAATCAGCGAAGTGAATCCTGTAAGTCCTGTCTAACGAATAACTTCTGGAATCCTTTTCTTGACACAGATTTCACGGATTAACACTGTTTTATGACTGCAAATTGAGTAAGCTGTCCCCCGAAAACCCGATTACAGATTCAGGGCGGGCTCTGAGCTTGGCCGAAGGGGAAGCCGAATGGATCATAAATAGTAAATGGCATGGTTCCCTGGATTCTGCACCGATTAACTACCATATCCCGCCCAAAACAAACAGCAAAATCAGCATCTAAATGAATGTGAAGTTGAATTGGGTGGCCTTGTTGAGTATAATGAAACTGATAGTTGCTCTCTTGGATAGATGGAATGTACTTTGAGCTAACCGGGGAAATAACGGATATCGAGGTGATTGCCGTAGGCGGCAACATCGGTGATATCATGCGGCTCAGACGCCAGTTCGGGCCCGGCCGCTGGCGGAAGCTCAAGGGCATTGCCCGAGTGCGCGTAGAGCACGGGGCCCAACGTCTGGCCGAGCTTCACTGGTATGAAGCCCACGGCATCGGGCGAAAGAAGATGAAGATCAAGAGATTTCTGGATTGAGCCATGAAACAGCCACATCCAAACAGCCGATTCGCGTTATGCGTCGACAACAAGGACTGCGAGGATCTTGAGAAACGCAAGATCTACGTCGTGATTCCGGATCAAGAAGCACAGAAGGAGGGGTACTTCCGAGTCGTCGATGACTCCGGCGAGGATTACCTGTATCCGGCGTCCTATTTCGTCCTCGTTGAATTGCCTGCGGCGGCACAGGCGGCGATCCAACTGGCAAGCTGACGCGGGTCCGAATTGACGTCCGGCACGAAGGCCGCAAAGGGGAATTCCGGGGACGCTGTACTTAAAGTCCAGCCGATGTCTGCGTCCCGAAACTCCCCAGTCATTCAGGGCATCCGCTGTCCTCTGTCAAAACCGGTGGCTGTCCCTATTTATTTCTGCGTGGTTGTGCGCGCCACAGGTAGGGATTAGCCACGAAGGCACTAAGCCACGAAGAAAACCAGATACGAGTCACGAGACTTGCCCGCCGGGGCGGGGACGATTCTTTGCCACGAATTAACACGAATTTACACCAAGAATCCGAGGCGACATACGATATACGAACGAGAACCGACGACTTATTACCGCAGACGCCGTCCTGAGCGGAGCCGAAGGATGAACGCAGATTAACGCCGTCATTCCGAGCCAAGCCCGCAGAGCTTGCCCTGAGAGCAGCCGAATGGGGCGAGGTCGAGGAATCTGCTAAAACGGGTCATTGCGAGGCCCGGAGGGCCGCGGCAATCTCCAATCCCGTCTTTTCATCCCACCGCCACGGATTTATCCGCCCAACGTATGGCGGATTCACGCGGATTAACACGGTTCTTGTGACAGCAAATTGAGTAAGGTGTCCCCCGATTCACGCCCCAATTCCACCGCATGTCTTCGTCCCAAAACTCCCCAGTCACTCACGGCATCCGCTGTTCTCCATCATAACCCAGCATCATAAAACACAACTGACCGAAAAATGTACCGTACCCCTTTAATTACCCCCCGGAATTCCCCCATGCGAATCTCAGCCGCCGGCTCTGCCGGTCGGCTGCAGCGAAATGTTAGACATCAATTTCCCTTTCAATCCTGAAGAGTTTCTCGTCCTGTGATAATTTCAGAACCACATACTCATCTTTATTCAACTCCTCCGGCAACTTGTCTTTCAGAATTGATGCAACAAACTGTATCCCCTTTGCATTGACAAGATCGGCAATCCTCAGGAGTTGATTATCATGCATCAGTTCTTTTTTGTCATTTAGGAGAAAGTGCATACAGGGGATGTTCTCTTCATCAGCAAAGAGTGTGTATGCGATATCAAAACAGGAGATCTCGCCCTGTTTTTTCCCCGAACTGAAATTGGTGTTAAACGCTGTGAATTCGTAGAGGCGGCGTCCCTTTACTGTTTTTGTATCAACCTTCAATGCATACTTTTCACCATACAACTCATACGACACAGATGAAAAATGCCGATTGAATTTGTTGACCTGTTCTTTGATTTTAAGGGCGAATTCATCGGAGAAAAGTTCATTGTCAATTGCGGCGAGGTTTTCATTGAGTTCAGTCAGTTTAGACTCTACAGAATTCAATTGATGCAGGGTGTTTTCATATTCTCCCTTCTTTTGGTATTTGGCATTAAGCTCTACAATTAAATGCTCAAGCACATCGAAGGAATCACTTTGGGTGATAGTGGTACTTAATTTGGCTTCTTCAACCAAGAGGCGGTTCAAATGTTCGCGTTGCTCTGTAAGCTTCGCATCAATCTTCGGTAAATCCTGTGCAATGAACCGAATCTTGGACTCCACCATACGGTTGTGAAAATCATGAAGTTCCTGAAAGGTCTTTTGAATTCCGCTCACCAGAGATGTTGCCTGCTGATATATCTGCTGCAACTGCTGCATATCTATGGTGGATACGCCCGATTTTATTTCCCTCTGGGCTTCTGAGATCAAATCTTTCCGCAGTTCAAGTCTGCCAATTTCAGATGAAGTAAGATTTACCTGATATTTAACTCTGTTCAGATTGTCCAAATCCGATTCAAAATTTGGATTAAGGTTGAGTGACGCCTTTCGACGCTCAAGTTCCTCTATATCTGATTGAAGAAGGGCCAACGCAGTCTCGTATGCCGATTTTGTCTGTTCAGACTCAAGGCGTTTCTTAAATTTTTCTTCGATATCGATTTGGGATCGCAACTCCTGCTTGGTATCTCCTTGTTCGAAATCACAACCGAAAAGAAAGAGATAGAGCGTCTCATACTCATCATCACGAGTATATCTATCGAGATTCTTGAGGGTATTATTGATACTCAAATCTTTATAACGAATATTGTGTGCAATTATCTGGGGGAAAGTTGGTTTTTTCCCGTAATGTCCGGGAAACAAAAGAGAGGTCAGAGTTTCTAAAAACTCCTCATCGGTTTTCTTGTTACCGTCTATACGTTGAATTTTATCTTTATAGGCCAGAAAGTTTCGTTCAATGAGTACCTCTAGAGACTCTTCCCGCAAAAGGTCTTCTTTAAGAAATAGTGAAACAAGCACTCTATTGTTAATCAAAAAATCTTTGACGAGTTTGTACTCGTTCCGTTTGTTTTCGTGGTCGGAGTATATTCCCTTTGCCTTAGCACCAAGGCAGAAATCTATCAGCTTCAGGACAGTTGTTTTTCCGACATTGTTCCCGGTTTCTTTGCCGCTGACAACGGAGGTTTCGTCAACAATGAGGTTAAGACCTGCGTGAAATCGGATGTCTCGGATTATTGCGCCATCGCCATAGGTAATGGTTAGCGATTTCAAGAACATAGTTCAACCTTGCCTTCGCCATTCAATGTGACCAAATTGAGGAGAAAAAGCCAGTCGAGACACAGTACAAAAATAGGCATGCTCATTTCTCGCTCAGCCGTTGTCTGTATGTATAAATCGAGCATATCCGCCACACGATGCTCTTGAATCGCCTTCAGCACAAAAGCACCGTTGAAGTAAATGGTCTGCTCGGGATGAATGTTGTCAGGAACAAGCATTGGTATTTCCTAAAGGGTTTTTGAATATCTTACATCGTATGAAAGCGTCAACAACAAGAATTTGTACGCATAACACAAGTTCTTCGTCAGGAATAGGTGTGTAATTGGCGCTCGCCCGAATTTTCTGAGTAACTTGTTCGATAATCGAAAAGAAACACTGATCGGGAGAATCAACAGGTCCTAAAGATAAATACTCCGTGCGGATACCATTGAGAATCGAAAGGCTTTTGTTTGCGCCCTCTCTGTCAAAGTCCGAATAGATTTTTTCGATACGAGGATAATGGATTTTATAGTCGTCGATAAGAACTCTGGCGGTGTCCAGTTGATTGTATGAAATCTTTGCTTCAATATCGTACGGTGTGGTTTCAAAGCCCGTTGTCCCTTGGCTCCAATCCACTTTAGAGAGAATTTTGATGATTGTTGTAAGGTTGGATTCTATTTTGTCTGGATCAGGTTCACTCTTGAGCTCCTTTTTCAGAAACTCATACACCTCTTTCAGCTGGTCTATGTCCATTATATTAATTAATTCTAAAAGAGAGTGGACATCATAAATGTCCTTTTCAGGCGAAAATGTCAGCTTATGAGGATTTGAAAATGTTTTGGTTCGTAAATCCTTTGCGTCTTTGGAGATGGATATAAACTTGAAGGAATAGCCCTTGTAATTAGAAAGGTCTTTAGCGAGGGCTGATTCAATTTTCTGCTTTGTTGCAGTGGCAGAAACCTGAATAATGATGTTATTTGTGGTGTCAAATAAATCAATACCTGCCGCATTTTGATGCACAGCATTAAGGTTTTGAAGCTCCCAACCGAAGAGCACTTTGAAGAAGTGCAGATAAAAGTTCTCTGAATGCAGATGTAGGTCCAGAATATTCAAGCCCCCTCGCATCTCTATACGAGTAGCAAGCAGACTAAGTTTCTCTTCAATGAAGTTAAAATACTTTGAACGGTTCATAATTACTTTTCACTTTTTGGACAGCATCATTTAATTCCGGGGGACACCTTACCTAATTCCAAAAGGGGACAAAGCTCCTTAACACATTTTCTCTTGCCAAAACCGATCTGTCGCCCGAAAGACTCGCATCTTTTTCCTGTTCCTTCGACCCCACGGCATTTACTATTTATTATTGACTATTTACGATTTCTTCCTTTCTTCTGCGCAATCAGTGAAATCTGTGGCTGTCGTTCTTCGTGGCGTTTTGTGCTTTTTTGCGGCTATGATTCGTCTCTCGTCTCTCGTATGTCGTATCCGGCATGCCTTTGGTGGGCCAAGCCGCCACCCTACGAATCTATTTCTTTGTGCCTTCGTGCCTTTGTGGTGAATCAGTGTTAATCCTTCGACTTCGCTCAGGACGGCGTCTGCGGTTTCGATTTCGTGCTGATTCGTGTTCATTCGTGGCTAACATCCAGCCGTGTACGTACTTCCACCATGCTTTTCTTTCCGCCTGCGGCGGACAAGTCCTCAAATACGTCCCGGCGGGCGATGCGGGAATGCCTTCATTCCCATTGCTCCAGTTCTTTGATCGCCTTCTCGACCGACTCCACCAGCGTAGGCAAATTGTCCTGAATAATCGAGAATACTTCCTCATGGTCGATCTGGAAGTACTGATGAGCGATCACATCCCGAAAACCCATTGCTCCGGTCCAGTCTGCTTCCGGACACTTTTCAAACAGTTGGCCCTCGGTCATCTGGTCAACACGTTTCAGGTTTTCGCCGACAGCCATGAACAGCATACAGATGCTGTCGAACGTCTCTTCGCCCTCATCCGAAGCGATGAAATCGTCCGCCGTAGTCAATCCTTCTGACCGTTTCTTTATCTTGATGAGCCATTCTCTGACCTGAACCAACAGAGAATGCACAAGCTCCCTGTCAAGCATAGAGCCCCTCTTTTTCGATCCGCTTTTTCAATAGGGGATTCATTCTTTCCCGATACCGCACCAGGTCAACCGAGGAATGGAGAATGTTTTCCAGCTCCTCTTTCAAATGCACCACTGTGAAGAGATTCGGCCTGCTCATTTCATAGACAATGTCCACATCGCTTCCTTCTGACGCATTGTCCCGTGCAACGGACCCAAAGATCCCGATTCGGGTTACCCCATATTTCTCAGCCAGGACAGGGGTGATTTTTTTGAGGATTGAAAGAATCTTGTCTTTGTGCGGTCTCATGCTCCGACCTCTCTTTCTTCCGATTCGGCCAATTCGGCCCTTGATTACTCTTCAGCTTGAACCGGCAATTTTTCCGCCATCTCGTTCTTTCCTCAAACCTATCTCGGCGGGCTGCACATCCCACTAAGCACAAGTGTATCCCGGCGGGCGCGCAAAGCAAGGGGAAAGATAGAAAAAAGAATACAGGAGACCCTGGAATTTACGATTTTCGATTTGCGATTTTTGATTTTTCCACCTTTTCCGCGTCCATCTGCGTTCATCTGCGGTTAGGTTTTGACAGGATTACAGGAAAAGAATGATTCCAGCCCTGTAAATCTTGTTATACTCCTTCCGTAATAGAAATAGACAATTTGGATTAGAAAACAACCCCATTATGTGCATAATTCGGCTTACAACCCTGTAATAACCTGAAAGAGATGTTGGATTATAAAGCGGAAAGAGTATAATCTTGTCTGAGTGCTCGACAGGGTAACAAGATGAACAATGCCTCAAACAGTGTAAATCCGTGAAATCAGTGTCTAAGGTTTCGACAGGATTACAGGACAGCCCACGACTGAGATTGACGATTTGCGATTGCCGATTGACGATTTTTCCTCTTATCTGCGTCCGTCTGCGTTCATCTGCGGTTTGCTGTCCTCCATCGTCCGTCTTCTGTCGTCCGTCCTCCGTGGCTGTTTCCCGTCGCCGCCTCGGGCGCAAGGATTGAACAAGAGTGGCCTTTGTAGCGTAGATAATATATGCGCCTGCGTGCAGGGATGGTCACGTAGCAGGCGGTTGAAAAAAAATAAAAAAAAATTTCATTTTTTTCTTGTTTGCCTCTTGACGATAGTAGAATAAGAGGTAAAATACGGCGAGCGCTTGAGGGGTCAGGGAATGTATTATCTTTCCCCGGCCGGCCGGGCGTGCGGCAAAACAAGCTCTTTGACAAGTAAACAGTTAAGCCAAACCAGCCCTGTTGGAAATTTATTTCTAACAGGTGTGAGCAGCGAAAGTGCAGCTCCTTCGGCGGGATACGCCCTGCCGGAACGAGCTTAAGAAATACCGCAGAGTTCGCACAGGCCGCAGAGATAGATGACATCTTGTCTTTGCGATCTTAGCGTTCCCGGCGGTAAACGTTTTTCAGCACTTTCGGTGCGTATGCTAAGGTGTTGAGCCTTTTCGACGACATCCGCCGGAGCTTCGGCGAAGGCGGGTTCGACGATACAAATTGAAGGGTTTGATCCTGGCTCAGAACGAACGCTGGCGGCGTGGCTAAGACATGCAAGTCGAACGGACCATTAATTTATTAGTGGTTAGTGGCGCAAGGGTGAGTAACGGGTGGGTAACGTACCCTGTGCATCGGGATAGCGTCAGTAGCTTCGGCTACTTTCCGAAAGGGGCGGTAAAACCGAATAATATCCGAAGTCGATAGGCTTCGGATCAAAGATTTATCGGCACGGGAGCGGCCTGCCTCCTATCAGCTTGTTGGTGAGGTAACGGCTCACCAAGGCGATGACGGGTAGAGGGACTGAGAGGTTGTTCCTCCACATCGGGACTGAGACACTGCCCGGACCTCCACGGAGGGCTGCAGTAACGAATATTGCGCAATGGGCGAAAGCCTGACGCAGCGACGCCGCGTGTAGGAGGAAGTCCCTCGGGATGTAAACTACTGTCAGGGGTAAGAAAGTACGTTTCGGCGTATTGATCCCCCCCAGAGGAAGTCACGGCTAACTTCGTGCCAGCAGCCGCGGTAAGACGAAGGTGGCAAGCGTTGTTCGGTATCACTGGGCTTAAAGCGTGTGTAGGCGGAAAAGTAAGCGTCTTGTGAAATCCCCCGGCTTAACCGGGGAATGGCGTGACGAACTGCTTTTCTTGAGGCAAGTAGGGGTGCATGGAACTCTTGGTGGAGCGGTGGAATGCGTAGATATCAAGAGGAACGCCAGTGGTGAAAACGGTGCACTGGGCTTGTCCTGACGCTGAGACACGAAAGCGTGGGGAGCGAACGGGATTAGATACCCCGGTAGTCCACGCCGTAAACGATGCCTACTAGGTTGTGGGGGTTCTGACACTCGCACAGCCGAAGCAAAAGTGTTAAGTAGGCCGCCTGGGGAGTACGGTCGCAAGGCTAAAACTCAAAGGAATTGACGGGGGCTCACACAAGCGGTGGAGCATGTGGATTAATTCGAAGCAACGCGCAGAACCTTACCTGGGTTTGACATGCTTGGATGCCCGCCTGGAAACAGGTTGGGCTGCCCTTCGGGGTGAAACTTGCACAGGTGCTGCATGGCTGTCGTCAGCTCGTGTCGTGAGATGTCGGGTTAAGTCCTTTAACGAGCGAAACCCTTGCCATTAGTTACCAGCGGGTAATGCCGGGGACTCTAGTGGGACTGCCGGTGTTAAACCGGAGGAAGGTGGGGATGACGTCAAGTCATCATGGCCTTTATGCCCAGGGCCTCACACGTGCTACAATGGCGATCACAAAGCGACGCAAGACCGCGAGGTGGAGCAAATCGCAAAAAGATCGCCCCAGTTCGGATTGTAGGCTGGCAACTCGCCTGCATGAAGTCGGAATCGCTAGTAATCGCGTATCAGCTACGACGCGGTGAATGTGTTCCTGAGCCTTGTACACACCGCCCGTCAAGTGATGGGAGTTGGGAGTACCCGAAGTCGGCTTGCTAACCCGCAAGGGAAGCGACCGCCGACGGTAAGTCCAATGACTGGCACTAAGTCGTAACAAGGTAGCCGTAGGGGAACCTGCGGCTGGATCACCTCCTTTCTAGGGATAACTAGAACATGCCCGGGTATTTTCGCCGGGGATGAACTGTCAGGCCTTTCGCTGTTCAGGCTTAACTGTTTCTTGATATTAAGCCCTGTGTAACCCACAGGGCTTTCTTTTTGCGCCCGCTCCTCTGTCATGGCGAGCACAGCGCGGCAATCTGCCCGTTGCTGTCATTCCTGCAAAGGCAGGAGTCCACGTCAATCTGGTTTCCTGAATTCCTGAGTTGGTTCCTCTCCGCTTGCCTGCGCAGGGCTGTAGGCCAGCGTGAAAAAGGTCATCACTGGCCAATTACCTTTGTCTACAAAGGACCGAGCAAGCTCCTCTGTGCTTATCCCACCTGGTGAGCCTTTTGGATATGTAGGAATAAAAGGTTTTCCCCAGTCCCAATTCTGCTGAATGGATGGTTGGCTAATTTTTGGAACCCCAGCAGCTCCACCACCACCTCCTCCTGGAGGAAACGGAGGTGGGATTTTCCTTGTAATGTCATCCAAATAGTATTTTGAAGTATTATCGATAGGTATTCGCCCTATCCCCTGCAGTTCTATCTGACTTGTTCCTTTGATGCCGATAATTACATTGGCTCCCCATCCCTTTGCTTCATTTTGTATATCCGATGTTGGAGAGACAAGTTTTGTTTCAAAGCCATATTTGTGTAGCTCCTGTTGTTGAAGATTAGATCTAAAGGAGTCTTGACCTACAATTAAGGCACGTCTCGATAAGGTATCTAATGGCTTTGCTATGCTTTTGTCTAGCATAGAGGCTATAGCACCAATCTCAGTCAACGGACGGTCAGTTGACGTGTAATAACCAGGAATGCTGGAAATGCTCGACCTGTTCGATGTTTGGGCAATCGGTACACCACCCAATCTACCCAGATTTGCTTCGATAGAACGTAGTTGGGCTCCCAATACTGGTCTTTGACTGGCTAAGGACTCGAATTCCACACTAGCTGCGCCACGTCTATCTTCAAGATACGCTCGCCCTATTTTGAAGCCAGAGCTAGCTGTGCTGGCGGCGAGCGCAGTTGGAGTAAGACTTAAGGGAACAGCATCCAAGATCGTTTTTAGATTTTGATTGGGTACAGTTGATGATAGAAGCCCTTTTTCGATTCGTAACTCGGTTTTCAATTGCGCTATTTCCCATCCTTTTTGCAAATCTCTTGACGCCCCTAAAGCAGCAAAGCCAAGCGAAGTAATGGTTTCGGCCACTCGCACATTCCAGATTTTCGTATCGTAACTTCTGAGTCTGCTGTACAAGTCTTGTGCTCTCTGATTTGTCTCTGTTATCCGGCCCTTATACTCCTGCGTCTTCAAAAATGCGCCCATTTGCACTGTCTGGAGTCCGTATTCATTTATTAGAGACCGCGTCTTATTATCATCTTGCAGGATCCACGGCAGAGCATCCATTTTCTTCCAGAATTCCCGATCTTTCTGCGATGGAAGCATCTTTAATAATTGTGTCTGCTGGTCTCTTAAGGTATTGGAATATTGCTGCATCACACTCTCAAGTGTTGTTCCCGGCTTTTTCTCCAAATTGGCTAATGCAACAAGTTGAGAGGCATAAGTAGAGGCATATCCCTGATTAATCTCTGCCACTACAAGAATAGGATTGAGCTGGCAAGCTATGCTGAAATAATGTGTAGCACGTTCAAACTCCCCTTTACCAAAGTAGGCACAACCCATCCCATTGTAAGCAATAGCAAATTCAGGATTCAATGCGATGCTCTTACTAAATGCCTCTATTGCCCCGTCTGGTGCTTCTCTTACCACCCAATAAGTCCCTAAGTTAGCATGTGCATCTGCTAATTTCGGATCACATTGCTTAGCTTGAAGGAAATCTATCAATGCCTCATCCCATTCATCATTTAATACCTTAACAACTCCACGTGCATTAAAGGCAAGGGCAAAGTCCTTTTTAATCTCAAGAGCTTGTGTGAATCTAACAATTGCCTCTTTCGCTCGGCCTTGTCTTGCCTCAGCATCGGCTGACAAATAAAGTGCAATCGGATTTTGAGGTTCACGATTCAAAAATGATTCCGTCCACTCGAACCAAAGCTGGAGATCTTTGCCTTCCTTTGCTGAAAGAAACAGCAACATCGAGGTATTGTTGCGATTAGTCGCAAGACAGGCATGGGCGGCGACCATCCGGCAGGGCGTATCAACATCATTATCATTGATATCGGATTTCTCCAAAACAGACAAAACATCTTCCCAGTCACCCTTGAGAAGGGCATCCTGCGCCTCCTGCGGTAAGGATTCCGCTGGCAAAGGCGTCGCTACCAGCAAGGGCACCATTAAATAGACCATTCCCATACATCTCAGTCTGAATTTTATCTTCCGGTTCATATCTTTACCTTCCGTAATATTACACATCCTGACAATTGTCTTTCACCAACCCCTTTCAGTAACTCAAACCGGCACATCTTATTTTGCAGAGGCGTCAATGTCCCTCCCGGCGCAGTACGTCTAGCCCGCGCTGAGACCCGGCATGCCCAAGTTTAACTCCCTCTTCAAAGCACTTTCTCGCCTCACCGTAGCGATTGAGCTTATATAGCGTTACGCCCTTGTTGTACCAGGCCTCAGAAAGGCTAGGATTTATCTCCAGGGCACGGTCGAAGCATTTAATCGCCTCATCAGTCCGGCCAAGCTCGTGCAGGACCCCGCCCTTGTTGCACCAGACCTTGACATAGCGGGGATTTATCTCCAGGGCACGGTCGAAGCATTTAATCGCCTCATCAGTCCGGCCAAGCTTGTGCAGGGCCAAGCCCTTGTTGTACCAGGCCACAGAAAGGCTAGGATTTATCTCCAGGGCACGGTCGTAACACTGAAGTTCTTCATCAGTTCGCCCAAGATTTCCCAGCATAACGCCCTTGTTGTACCAGGCCTCGGCATCGCGGGGATTTATCTCCAGGGCACGGTCGAAGCATTTAATCGCCTCATCAGTCCGGCCAAGCTTGTGCAGGGCCAAGCCCTTGTTGTACCAGGCCACAGAAAGGCTAGGATTTATCTCCAGGGCACGGTCGTAACACTGAAGTTCTTCGTCAGTTCGCCCAAGATTTCCCAGCATAACGCCCTTGTTGTACCAGGCCTCGGCATAGCGGGGATTTATCTCCAGGGCACGGTCGAAGCATTTAATCGCCTCATCAGTCCGGCCAAGCTTGACCAGCACAAGGCCCTTGTTGTACCAGGCCTCAAAAAGGCTAGGATTTATCTCCAGAGCACGGTCGGAGCATTTAATCGCCTCATCAGTCCGGCCAAGTTCGTGCAGGACCCCGCCCTTGTTGCACCAGACCTCGGCATCGCGGGGATTTATCTCCAGGGCACGGTCGAAGCATTTAAGCGCCTCATCAGTCCGGCCAAGCTTGTGCAGGGCCACGCCCTTGTTGCACCAGGCCTTAGAAAGGCTAGGATTTATCTCCAGGGCACGGCCGTAGCATTTAATCGCCTCATCAGTCCGGCCAAGCTCAACCAGCACAACGCCTTTGTTGGACCACGCACCGGCAAAGTCAGGATCGAGTTTTAGAATCTCGTCGTAGAGCGCGAGAGCATCTGTGTGGCGTCCACGATCCTGTAAGAAAAGCGCCTGAGAAAACAGCGGTGCAACGTCCTCAGGTTTTACTTGGCCAGTTCCAATGGGTATCACCCAATCAGCAACCAAAAAGGTCCAACCTAAGTCATTTGAAGAGGGACGAACCTTCAGAACGGCCTCACGCAAGGCAGTCACATCTCCTGCATTCAGCCGCATCGCCAGCGCAGTCAAATGGACTCCGCCTGAGACCTCAAACAAGCCACGCTTGCCATCATACCTTCGGCGCAAAACCTTTGTTTCTTTCGGCGTCTCGCTCTTGGCCAGAGGGTATTTTTCCAGCCAAAACGATAATTCCGGCCTTTTCTCCAACTCTTCCAAAGCCTTGCTAACCGCAACCAGCTCCTCCAAACCACGCAAAAGGTTAAACGACGGCTGCGCTGCACACAAGCTCTCGAATTTTTCACTGACATCGCCTGCAAAAGCATCTCCTATTTGGTCTTTGAATCCTTTGAGATCATCGTTAGGTTTGCCGTCAATCTTTGCAGCCATCACTTCCGTGAAAACGCTTACCTTCAAACCGCGTACCACGCAAACACCTTCCCGCACCGTCACGTATGGATTAATAGGATAAAACCAGAATCGAGAATTGACGCTCCGTTCGCTGACTACAGTGCCTCTGTTTATTTCCGCCACTCCTCGATCCCAGTAGGTACGCAATCCTTCCACGCCTGGTGGTTGCAAACCCATACACATTTCTTTTAGGCGGTAGTCGGCGTCAAACATCGCTCGGCCGAAGGCGGTATCCTGGATTCCGCCCTCAAAGCGAACATGCTGCATTTGTGTCTTTTCAGTATCAGGGGTTGGATCAATGCTGACCAAGGGCCATTCGTTGTAGCGGAACCTCGCGCGCAAAGCCACCACAAGGTCATCCAATGTCAAGGCCGCTCGGCCCTGTTCATGTTCTCCAACAAGGATCAAGTCTGACGTGTTGCTGTCGTAAACGAAGCCTTCAACCTTGTTGATGCCGCCAAGGTTCGCTACCTCCGGCTCCTTTTGCCGCCAGTTCTCACCAGCTTGCTCGATTCGCTGCTGCGCAACCCTCAGGGAGAAGGCAGTGTATTGGTCCGCGCGGGCAATGATGGGCATGGCGAGAGCAACGAGCAGCGCTAATACCACCCTGCCATTTGGTAAGGTACGATTCGTCCTCTCAGAGGTGTTTGACGCTGGGGGCGGCAAAACTCGTTCCCCCCAACCTCCGGTACGTTCCAGTTCCCCTCGCTTCATACGATGCCCCTCGCACAGCCGAACAGAAACCAGTATTCCCATAAAGAACACGGCCCCCCGAACGCTGCCAATGAATCTACACCTTGGTCACTGCTTCTGCAAGAGAAAAACCCGCAGATTTTAGCAATTCCGGCTCAGCCATACACAATGCGCGTCTGAAACCCGCGTGAATCCGTGTTGATCCTTCGACTACCCCTTCGACCCTGCTCAAGGCTTCGGCTCATTCAGGACAGCGTCCCTGGCTGTTTTTCCGCCATTTTGGTATTTCCTCAAATATATCTCCGCGGGCTGCACACCCCGCAAAGCGTGAATTTAGCACTGGAAGGCAGGAAAAGCAAGGGATTTTTCATTGACAAAGAATTGCTCCCAAGGGTATCATCGCAAGCGTATGAAGACTAAAACATTCGATTGTGTTCAGATGAAAAGACGCGGGGCAGAATTGGTTCGTAAACAGCTTGAAGGAAAGACATTCAAGCAGCAACTCGAATACTGGAAAAAGGGAACGCACCAGCTCAGACAACTCCAGAGCGAAGCACGAGAAAAGAAATAGCCGGCGGTGGGCCATGCACGGGCCGCTCGGCCGTCTTGTAGGATGGTGCAGCTTCGCTGCCCATGCGGACGATATACGCCATACGAGCCATTACCACGAATCAACTCGAATCTGCACCCTTCGACATTGGATATTGGATATTCAAGGCTTGTCTATTCGAGAATTTGCCACGAAGGCACGAAGGCACAAAGAAATAGTCAATCGTCAATCCGTCAAACGAAGTGCCGGACAAGTCGAAAATCGAAAATGGTCTGAGCCACGAATAAACACGAACAAACACGAATACGAACGACTACCGACGATATTTTGCCACGAAAAAGCCCAGCGCGGCTTCGCTGCGCTCAGCCGCAACCAAAAAAGTCATGGAAATGAATGGGTAAGAAAGTATAGTGGCATCCTTTATAGGTTCGCACTGGAAGTAAGCAAAATAAGGAAAGGATGCCACTA
>Ga0214473_10000484_pt1 | contig 56438 bp, 54 predicted proteins | sample RVTome_7_FD_203509 | JGI IMG/M metagenome (GOLD analysis project Ga0214473, IMG submission 203509) | Soil microbial communities from uranium-contaminated site in the Upper Colorado River Basin, Wyoming, United States - RVT98D197 | ecosystem: Environmental > Terrestrial > Soil > Contaminated >... | reverse complement strand
GTAACATCGGAATACTCATTCAAAAATTTTAAAACTTAAACTAACTTTTTAGAAACGGCACTAGTTACAGCAGGTTTCTCCGAACTTATGATACGCTATTTTCCGGTATCCTATAAAAAGGTTAAGCCGCTGCACTATATCACAGGTCAGTACGAGCCGCTATTGTGCGATCATTGTGGGAAAGACTTGCTGGAGGAAATGTTTAAGGAGGATTACAAAGGACTTATGGCAGAAGTCCAGCCTTACGAGCACGAGTCTGGCAAAACATTTGTGAAGGATGTTTACGTTGCTTGCAAAGGCAATTGTGACAGAATTCTTCAAAAGCGCGCCTTCGAAGATGGCGCACATACTCCTTGGATTGACCTAAGTGATTTAGTTATTCCCGTGGAATTTTTACGTTTTTTATTCGCTACGATGAACCGTATTCGGTCGGGGCATGATATTTTCGCAGACGAGGCGTACAAAAAAGAAATAAGTATATTAGTTGCTCTCGCGCAAAAAGTACTACGATTTACTACTGAAGAGGAGCACCGGCGAGTAGGTGATTTGCAACAAATACCATAGTATTTATATCCGTGGGTGCTTTTTGAGTAACCTCTTGCAAATTTTTACGCAACATTTAAACTATCCCGTATGGCAAGGAAGGCTAAAATAGTTCGACAAGCTCACTATCAAAAGGAAACGGAGAAAAACAGGCGAGCAAAGGAGGCCAGCAATGACGGACCCGAAATATAAGCCACTAAGCAGCGTGTGGGAAAGCGATGATGTCGAACTGATTGAGGCGATGCTGCAATTCTACCCTGCAATTAAGCCTGAACCGATTTTAGATTCGACGTACAACACGGGTCGATTCTGGAAAGGCTCAAAACGCAAGGTCTGGTCTATGGATATTAATCCGCGCTATAATCCGATGATACTTGGTGATAACCGAACAATGGAAAATGTACCGTCGGGCAAATTTGGTACAGTTGTTTATGACCCGCCGCACGTAGGCCCGCAAGGAAGGGACAAAAGTGTAAAACGCTTTGACGTTGACTTTGGCGCAACGATGGAGTGCGGAAAAGAGCACAACTGGACGTTGAGTTATTTATACCCACCTTTTTTGGCGCAGGCCAAGCGTGTCCTAAAGCCGGGTGGGTTGCTACTTGCCAAAATAACCGATATGGTGAACAGCCATAAATCCCGCTGGGCTCATTGTGATTTTATGCGTATGGCAGAGGATGCCGGATTTACCGTATGCGACTTGATTGTAAAAGTTCGTCGCGGCCCTATGATGTCGAACAAGTGGAAGATGGCGCATCATGCCCGAAAGCGACATTGTTTCTGGATTATATGCCGAAACGAAGGTAGTTGCGAGCGTCAGGCCTTGGGAAATTTCTCATCCCATCGGCTAACTCGATGTGTTCCAGGACGACCTGCACCAGGTACTTTACTGCCGAAGCCGCTTTCGTTCCATTCGGGGCGATAGTGTGTCATCAGCGCAAATTCTGCCGCAAAAACCCACCATTCACTTACAAACGTCAAATAGCGACACTGCATGTTTTTCAAACTAATGTTCTTTCGGCTACTAATCTTAGCGACGTGTTCGGACAGGCGGGTGCGGAGGTCACGCTTGCTTTTGGTAGTGCCGCGTGATGCCTTTCCGATGTAAACCAAATTGCCCTTGAAATAAAGCGCATAGATTCCACTATTTGCTGGCCCGACGCCTTTGCGCAGTGGAAGTATCGGGCTGCCCTCAAGTTTTTCAACTACTTGAGCGCGGATACCACGGTCGAGGTCAAAATCGAAATGGTGCGGGTCATTTATGTTTTCTGGCATTTAAACATCATCGGTAGTTCACCCAGTTTTCCATTAATCGCTTGAGCCTGCTATGAACCGCTGCCAACTGGCTTTTTTGGTCTTTTATTCTCTCGAAATTCCCCTTGCAAAACCGAAATTGCACGAACTCGAATAAACGGTTGCGGTTCCTTCTTCGCTAAAGCTACGCAGGACACGTGCGCTGCTCGTGTCGGTTGGGTTTACCGTAAAACTTAAAAAGTCAAAAGGCAAAATTTTCTTTGCAAAGCAGAAGACCCGGCTTCGTCTGCCACTACCCGGCTACGTTAAAAAACTACGCCGAGGTAAACGCCGTGGCAAGATTGATTTTTTGTATTATTGCGGGCAATTCCGACAAACGGTCGATTTTCAGGGCGCCGGCGGGGATTTGTTTGCCGATGTTTGTGAAAGCTGCCTTCATCACCACGTACATACCGAGTTTCAGTGCGGGAGCGATATCGTTATCGATACGGTCGCCGACGAACATTATATTCGCGGGACTATACCCGATTTTATGGGCGGCAGCCTCGAAAATCCGCTGGTCGGGTTTTCGGAAATCAAATTCGTAGGAATAAAGCTTTATCGCAAAAAATTCCAGAATACCTAACTGCCGCAAATGTTTGTCGAGAGAGCTTGCACTAATAAAGGTGTTAGAGAGAATGCCGAGCTTAAGCTGCATCTGTTTAAGTCTGGTTAAAGTCTGATGCAGGTCCGGCTCGATTTTAGCTATTTTGCTCAAAGGTTCATACCAAAGCCACGCAAGGTGCTGCCACTGCTGCCGGTCGAGTTTGATTCCCTTTTTTTCATTTATTTTTTTCAGCAGCTCCAGCGAATCAAAGTCTCTGCCGGTTATGGCTGAAAGAAAATACCGCCATCGTATCGCCAGCAGATTGCGCCAGCAGTATAGTCTGAAACTTCCCAGCGGCTGGTCGCAACTTCGCAGATAATCGTACGACAAGAGACAACTTTGCCGGAAAAAAGGACCGATTCTGACCTTGCCGAAGTTGAGCAAAGTTTCTCCGAGGTCGAATAAAACGGCTTTAATTTTTTTGTCCGTCACCTGCTACCTCAAGGGAGGAAGTTTGTCACCAAAAGCTTCTTTAACCCACAGGAACATTTCTTCATCGGATATCGGTGAAACGCGATTGGCCGTGTATTCAGCGTCAATCTTGTCTTTTATTCTGGTAATTCGGGGGTCGTGTTTTGGAATTGTAATTTTAAATTTGCTTTCAACCCAATGCTTCACACCGGCGGCGCCGGCCTTATCGGTAATCGCGACGCTGACAGGCCGATTGAGAAGTTTTTTCGTATCGAAGCAATTATATATTTCCTCGTCCTTCTGCAAACCGTCCACGTGGATGCCGGCACGGGTGACATTAAAGTCCCTGCCCACCAGCGGATAGTTATGCGGAATTTCAAATCCCAGTTCCATTCTGGCGTATTCAGCAAGCTCGGTAATAGCTGGGTAATTTACTTTGTTGTTCATCCCCTTCAACTGGGCATGTTCTACAACGAGTGATTCGAGGGGTGAATTTCCAGTACGTTCACCGACACCAAAAATTGCGCTGTTGACGGCGCTGCAGCCATACAGCCAGGCGGCGACCGCGTTTACCTGGCCTTTATGAAGGTCGTTATGTCCGTGCCATTCGAGTTGTGCCGGGGGAAAACCAAGCTGCCGCAAGCCATAAATTAGTTTCGGAACGCTCCGCGGCAAAGCTGCATTTGCCCAGGGTACACCGAAGCCGAGCGTGTCACAGAGACGGATTTTTACCGGCTTGTCATACTGTTGCGAAAGCTTAAGCAGTTCAGCGGCAAACGGCAAAACAAAACCGTCGTAATCCGCGCGTGTAATATCTTCAAAGTGGCATCGCGGAACAATTCCATTATCGAGAGCGGTCCTGATAACATCCAAATATGAGTCGAGAACCTGCGCGCGGGTCTTGCGGAGTTTGAGGAATATGTGGTAATCGCTCACGGAAGCCAGAATGCCCGTCTCACTTAGACCTAACTGCGAAACAAGTTTGAAATCCTGCAATGTCGCCCTGACCCAGCCGGTTATTTCGGGAAATTTATATTTTCGGTCCTTGCATAGTTCGAGCGCCTTTATATCGCGCTTGGAGTACAGGAAAAATTCACACTGGTGAATCAGACCGGTGTCACCGTCTATTTTGTGCAGCAGGTCGTAAATTCTAAGGATTTGTTCTGGTGTATAAGGAGGCCGCGACTGCTGACCGTCACGGAACGTCGTGTCGGTAATCCAAATCTGCTCCGGCATATCGAGAGGCACCGCTTCATCGTCAAATGTTATCCGGGGGAAATCCGTATATGTGAACGTATCCCTGCACAGATTCGGTTCTTTAACATCAACAAGTTTCGGACCCTTCTTGGCCATCTTTTTACATCCATCGAAATTAAAACAATGGCCGAGATGGGAGTCGAACCCATACGTCCTTATCGGACAGGGGATTTTAAGTCCCCAGCGTCTGCCATTCCGCCACTCAGCCTTTGCCGATAGATTACCGCATTTCGTAAAATTTTGCAAAAATTTTTCAAATCGTCGGAATTGATAAAATGCAGCAAAGCAGAGGGTTACGGACGTAATTTGCGAAGAAAATCACTCATGCGATTTTTCAAACGGGCAAACTTGATTTTGCGCTTAAGCATTTTTAACTGGTCATCGGCGCAGCCGAGAGCCTCGGCCTGCGCGACCTTTTCGGCAACCTGGTCCATTCTGCCCATTCCTAAAAGTGCGGCAGCGCAACCCTTTAACGCTGGAACAGAATCGGGCCTGATGTCGAGGCAGTGCATAAAGGACTGGGCGGCCTCGGCGAATCGGCCTCGCATCGCGGCAAGAAGCCCCAGATAATAATAAGCATCGGCATTGGCAAAATCGGCCTGCAGGGCGCTTTCGAGGCAACACGCGGCATATTCGAGGTTGGAATTTCCGGAATGTTCTGCACCGCCGCGCAATCCGACGCCAAACTGCTGTCTATTATCAAAAACAGTCGAAGCGATGTTCAAAAACATTGACGCCATCGAAACCCAGACGGACGCGTCGACACCGGCAAGCTCCATTTCAGTAACAAAATAATTTCTCGCCAACTTTGTATCACCTGTCATCAACGCATACTGGCCCAAACGGTATGAAGGGCCGGACAACATCGAATCTTTTTCCAATGCCCGTTTGAATAATTCTACAGCTTTTGCATAATCGGAATTGGCAAACGCGATTTCCCCCAGATAAAAAAGTGCCTGGGGATAATCAGGGCTAAGTTCAAGTATTCTATGGAATTTTTCCTTCGCGGATTCGATGTCACCCGCTTCGAGAAGAAGCAGTCCGAAATCAAAAATCACATCCACATTTCCCGGGTCGATACGAAGCTCGGTCAGAAAATACTCGTGTGCTCGCGCCAAGTCGCCATCCGCCCAGCAGGCCTGCGCAATGCGGTAATTAATCTGCGGATGGGCCGGTTCCAATTCAGCGGTTTTGAGCCAGCAGCTTACCGCTTTCGCGTATCGGCCCTGCATAAAAAGACTGTTGCCAATGTTATAATAGCACAGCGCACAATCAGGCTCTATCTGCTGAGAAAGATAAAACATCTGCTCTGCCAATTCGTGCTGCCCCATTTCAGTGTAGGCGATTATCCGATTGCAGTAGCAAGGCTCAAACTGGGGGTCGAGCTGCTGAATATATTCGAATGTGGCGATTGCCCTGTCATACTGGCAGGTGCGGGTATAATCGACCGCCAGACAATTAAGCGCCTCAACGTCGTCGGGGTTTAATTCGAGAGCCGCTTCGTATTCGACAATAGCCTCATCGAATTTGTTCACGGCATCGAGCGTAAGGGCCTTGTCGAAATGCCACGAGCTGTTGGCGGGATTTATCTGCAGAGCCGCTTCGATTTCGGTCAAGGCCTGTGATATTTTGCCGTCCTCATAAAGCTCGAAGGCCTTTCGAGCCTTGTGCTCGGCATTATCGTAGGAATTAAATTCATTCTCATCAAAAAGCATATATCTACGTCCGTCATCGCTTTCGGAAAATAGGACTTCCACTGGCGTTTCGGTTATAATATAATGTCGCGTTAGAGGTTTTTCGAGCAAAGACAGGGCTTTTGACGCAATCAAAATTTCATTCGCATTACAAGCTGTAACTCCTTCTCCTCGAAAGAGTTAGCCGAGGGACATCCTTGTGTTTTTTGCTTTCGCATAAGTTAAAACAGTGTTTTTCTGGAAACAGAGAGGAAATAGTCTTATAATGTGTGACGCAAAATACGGGAGAACTAAAGATATGGCTAAAGAGATAAAAGGCAAAATAACGGCAGGCAAAGGCAAGTACGGCATCGTAGTCAGCAGGTTCAACGATTTCATAACCGGCAAGCTGCTGGCAGGCGCGATAGACTGCCTGAAACGCCACGGCGCCGCTGATGAACAGATGACAATCGTCTGGGTGCCGGGCTCATGTGAAATTACACAGGCAGCGAAAAAAATGGCACAGAGCAACAAATACGCAGCAATAATAACCTTAGGCGCGGTAATACGCGGGCAGACCAGCCATTACGACTATGTCTGCGAGCAGGTCTCGCGAGGTATCGGGCAACTCAACTATGATTACCAGACACCGGTCGCTTTCGGAGTCCTGACTTGCGATACGCTCGAACAGGCGGTTGACAGAGCAGGTACGAAGATGGGTAATGCCGGCGCAGATGCTGCCCTTACCGTGATGGAAATGGCCAGCGTGATGGAGCAGCTTTAAAACAGCCAGTTTGATAATTAAGAATGGAATCAGCAGCCCAGAGACGAAGCTAAGAGGCGAACGGGTGGACAAAAGAACGACAGCCAGAGAACTGGCAATGCAGGCATTATATCAGTTCGACGTGCAGGGCCAAGTGTTCTGGGAATGTATTGACCAGTTTTTTCTGGAAAATAGTCCTGACGATGAGTCGGTGCGGCATCTGGCAAGGCAATGGACAAAAGGAGCGTGGGAAAACATCAGCCGTTGTGACGACCTGATAAGCAACTCTACAATTAAGTGGCGAATGAGCAGGCTTTCGGCTGTCGATAAAAGTATTCTAAGATTGTCGGTCTATCAGTTAAAATTTTGTACCGATATCCCGGCAAAGGTGGTAATAAATGAGGCGATAGAAATGGCGAAAAAATTCAGCACGGCGCAATCACCTGGATTTGTCAACGGTGTGCTGGACGCGGTGCTGAAAAAGTTAGAGATAAAAATTTAAACACTGCAAAAACACGGATGAGAAAGATAGCGGTATTAAACCAAAAAGGAGGAGTCGGTAAAACCACAACGGTGGCCAATATCGGGGCGGCTTTGGCCGCTATGGGCCAAAGAGTGCTTGTTATCGACCTCGACCCGCAGTCACACCTTACGATACATCTCGGCCTTGAGCCGGAAAAAATAGACGCTGGCGCTTACAAAGTGCTTACGCAATCCGCAAAACTCGAAGAGCAGATTATGATGGTGCGCCCCAACCTTTGGCTTTTACCTGCGAACATCCATCTGGTCGGCGCTGAAAGTGAGCTGGTCAGTGTCGTAGGCAGGGAAATAATCCTGCGGGAAGCGATGGCACAGGCAGAAGACGATTTCGATTATCTGATTATCGATTGTGCCCCTTCGCTGGGGTTACTTACGCTGAACGCCCTTGCGGCGGCGGAGGAAATTCTAATCCCCCTGCAGCCTCATTTTCTGGCGCTGCAGGGATTCGGAAAATTGCTGCAGACCGTTGACCTTGTTAATAAAAGAATAAATCCAAGACTGAAGGTCAAAGGAATTCTGCTTTGCATCTTTGACAGCAGGGCCTCACTCCCAAAGGAAGTAAAGGCTGATATAGAGCAGTTTTTGACAAATGCCCGCGGCACAGGCAGCGCCTGGTCTGATGCGCAGGTTCTGCCGGTTTATATCCGCAGAAATATAAAGCTCGCCGAAGCCCCCAGTCATGGCAAAACTATATTCGAATACGACGCCTCCTGCCACGGCGCGGAAGATTACCGAAAAGTAGCGGAATACATGGCCGGAAAAGTGGAATCTGCCCCCGCTGTGAAACAAGAGACGCCTTCGGTTGAAATCAAGGAAATCACACCACCGGAATCAAACGAAGCAAATTCCGTCTCCCCGCAAACCGAACAGGTATAAATTTCTTTTTCAGTCGGTCAACTGTCGCGGATTTTCAAGCTGATATTTTATGAACTTCAAAAACTGCGCCGCGTACGTACCGGTGACAACCCTGTAATCAACCGCACAGGACATATAAATCAGCTTGCGCTTTATGATGCTGCCATTGAGCGGAATTACTTCTCTCATTACGTTTCCGATAGCAAGAACCGTGCAGGCGGAAGGTGGCACAATTCCAATAAAATTATCTATTCCGTAGGCACCTAAATTACTCAACGCTATTGTCTCGCCCTCCATTTCGGCAAGCGCCAGAGCATTATCACGGGCTTTGTCGGTTAACGATTCCTCGATGTGGGCAATTTCAACCAAGCCCTTTTTGTCGGCGTCTTTTACCACCGGAACGATAAGGCCATGCGGAGCGTTCACGGCAAATCCTACATTTATCGCATCTGCTATCTTGATGTTGTCGCCATCAATCTGGCCTACCATCAGGGGATATTTTTTTGCTGCAATCGCCAAAGAACGGATGAAAAAGGCATTTGTAGTCACCCGGAAACCTATCGCCTTTTTCAATTCGTGACGCAGCTCCATTAAATCGGTAATGTCGGCCTTTAAGCTGATGTAAAAACAAGGCTTGGTCTGCTTGGAATACAGCATCCTTTTGGCAATGAGCTTCTGAATCCTGGTCAGTGGAACGGACGGCCCCGCAGATTGAGGTGACTTGATATGATGTTCTACAAAATCTTCCAAAAATACCTCTGTTGGTCATCCATAACAAAAATATAGAGAACAATTTTTACTGCCGGGAAAATATGATAGCGTAAGTTAAAGATTCTTGCAAGAGTTACACAAAAACATCAATATTTTCGCTTCAGGGAATCGTCCCCATAGCGTTTTCTGATTTTATCGACCGCCTCGTCGAGTCTTTTTTGCCTATTATCTTTGTCAGCACCGAAAAGCAGCATCTGGCCGGTATCTTCAGTCGCGAAATGCGACGCCTCGAATCCTACTAACCGCAAAGGCCCGCGTTCCCTCGCGTACCACTGCTTAAAAATATTCTGACAACTTTGCCACAACACAGAAGTTGAATTATCAGGCTCAGAGAGTGTCTTGCTTCTTGTAATACTTCGAAAATCACCGTAGCGGAATTTTATCGTGAAGGTACGGGCCTTGATATTACCTTCTCGGAGTCTTTGCGCAACTGTCTCAACTTCCACCAGCAAAACACCAAGCAGAAAATTTTTGTCATTGGTGTCCGTCTCGAAAGTCTGTTCGGTCGAAATGCTTTTGGCGACTCTATACGGTTCCACTTCACTTTTATCGTTACCTTGAGCGAATTCGAGCAACTGCTCCGCAAAGTTACCCACAATGGTTTTTAGCTGCTCGACGGTTTTTGTACGCAACTGGCTTATCGTATATATGCCTGCCAAATGCAGACTTTTTTCAGTAACTTTGCCAACCCCCCATAATTTGCCGACCGGCAGAGGGTCTAAAATTTCCTGCTTATTTTTTTCTGTAATAATCACAAGACCATCCGGCTTTTTCAGGTCAGAAGCGATTTTGGCAAGCAGTTTATTCGGCGCCACACCGACCGATGCGGTAAGGTCCGTTTCTTCTTTAACGTCATTTTTTATGGCAATAGCAATCTTTTCGGCGGCGCCGAAAAGTTTTACAGAACCTGTAACATCAAGAAACGCCTCATCGAGAGAGATGGTTTCGATAACAGGTGTGAACTGCTCAAAAATCGCGTGGATTTTTTCAGAGATTTCAGCATATCGCCCCATCCGTACCGGAAGAACTATCAGATTGGGGCAAAGTTTTATGGCCCGCGCCATCGGCATTGCGCTGTGAATGCCGAACCTGCGGGCCTCGTATGAAGCGGCGGCAACTACGCCTCGGCTCTTTACAGAACCTCCCACAACAACGGGCTGGCCTTTAAGTTCCGGGCTATCTCGTTGTTCGACCGACGCATAAAAGGCGTCCATATCAACGTGAATAATCTGACAAGTTTCAGCCATATTGATATTATCGCCGGTCTCCAAAGATTTGCAAAACTGGGCGGTACTGGATTCGAACCAGTGACCTCACGGGTGTGATCCGTGCGCTCTAACCAACTGAGCTAATCGCCCAAATCAGCCTTATTAAAGCATTTAACAAGCATGCCGTCAAGTTTTAAACCACTTACCGCTGAAACTAAACCGTATCGGCGGGAACGAGGTTAATTTTACCGAGCTTGACGCCTTTTTGGCAGATAATGCTGTCAGCGACCTTTTTGATTTGCCCGATGCGCCCTTTGAGCACAACAATTTCCATGCAATCGTGCTCGCCTAAATGAATATGCAGGGAACTGATTACCTGCAAGAGATGCGAATGCTGCAAAGCGGTCAATTTTTTCATAAGATTCGATGCGTGATGGTTATAAACAAGGCATACCGCGGCGACAGCGCTCACGGACGGTTCTTCCAGCCGCTCGCTGCTTATCTGCTCTCGTACAAGGTCGCGGATGGCTTCTGAACGACTTTGGTAACCCTTGCCGGCAATCAGCTTATCGAACTTTTCAAGCAGCCCCTTATCTAACGACACACCTATGCGTTCAACTTTTTCCATTTAAAAACTTCCTTTTAAAATTATCTACAGACCGAGGAACTGAATCGCAAGGCCGCAAAGCAGTATCGTCCCGCCGGCAATTGCGTGCGAATAATGCTGCAAACGCGTCATAGGAACAAAATTTACTCCCGCGAATGATAGCAAAACCACTGCGAGCATCGTGCCGATGGTAACTGCACCGAATACGAATGTCACCACAAGCAGGCCGCTCAAACTGTGTTTGGCGGCAGGATACATCAATATCGGAATCAAAGGCTCACATGGGCCGAAAACAAAAATGGCAAACAATACCCAGGGTGTAATGTTGGCGCTTTTTTCTTCATCGTGAATGTGGACATGGTCATCGCAATGGTCGTGATTATGCGCATGCTCAACTCCCGGAAGGTGGACATGGCTATGTTCATGCGATTTGTTCCTGTAAGCTCTCCGCAGGCCCCAGACAAAATAAACAAGTCCGAACGCGATAAGCAGCCACGCCGCAACATTGCCGCGGGCCGATTCAAAAACCTCCAGTTTATTGACCGCAAGTCCCAGTGCCACACCTGCCATTCCGAGCACCACGGAACTGCCGATATGCCCTATGCCGCACAAAAAAGTTATCACGCTCGTTTTAAGAACTGACCATTTTCTCGCCCAGGCTATCATTATAAATGGAAGATAATGGTCGGGGCCGAACAGGGTATGAAAAAAGCCTACGGAAACGGCAGCGATGATAAGAGCATTCATCTCGGTGTCCATAAAAAACCCCTTAAAAAAGTTTTAACATCTGGCATCTGCGCATAAAAGTACAAAAATCGTGCTACTATGTCAAGCAAATTATTTCGGGAATGTCAAAATTTTTCAGTCTGGCTAAATGCGCTTAGATTATTCTTTACTGGTGACGTAAACGGCCTGTTCGGCAAAAAGATTGGGCCAGAATTTAACCGAGCTAAACCGGGCCTTGACAAGAGGAATTCTTTCTTCCACCTTCACGCCTAATTTCTCGCAGAAATCATCGAAATCCTTCAGCGACAGGCAGTGGATATTAGGAGAATTGTGCCATTCAAAAGGAAGCTGCTGTGTTAAGGGGGCTTTTCCGGTCAGCAGCAACTGCCCCCTGCATCGCCAGTGACCGAAATTAGGGAAGCTGACGATGACCTTTTTGCCGATTCGCAGCAGCTCCTTAAAAGCCTTTTCAGGATTTTTTATCGTCTGTACCGTTTGCGACAGCAGCACATAATCAAAACTTTTGTCGCCGCAATAGTTCAACCCCGACTCAACATCCTGCTGTATGACGGGCAATCCTCGACAGATACAGTCAAGCACAAGGTCCTGCTCAAGCTCGATACCCCCGCCTTTTATGTTCTTGTCGTTGATAAGGTTAGCCAATAGCTCCCCCTGTCCGCAGCCGACATCCAGCACGGAACTGTTCGGCTCGATAAGAGATTCTATGAGGTCATAGTCAACACGAGCCCGATACGGATGTTCGAAGATACTTATATCCTTGTATTTTTGCGCATAACAGGAGCACGGTTTTCTGTTGTGCGGGTCATAAGTCGCTTTTAAAAAGCAGCAGATGAATTGCCCAAGTGCATCCACCTCGAGTAAAAATGCGTCGTGCCCGTATGGCGAGGCAATGTCGCAATAGCTAACGTCCTTACGATTGGCGGCAAGGGCCTCGACTATCGCCTTCGATTGTGCAGGTGTAAAAAGCCAGTCGCTCGCAAAGCTAAGAACGAGGAATCTCGACTTCGTATTTTCAAATGCTTTAACGAGCGAACCATATTCTCGTTCGAGGTCGAAATAGTCCGAAGCTTTGGTTATATACAGGTAGCTGTTAGCGTCGAATCTTTCAACGAAGGACTGCCCCTGATAGTCGAGATATGTCTCGACGGCAAATTCGGAATCTAAATCGTAGCTGTATGTTTCGCTGTTACGAAGTTTTCGACCGAATTTTTCGCGCATTCCTCGTTCCGAAAGATACGTTATATGGCCAATCATTCGGGCAATGCTCAAACCCCTGTCAGGAGATTTTTCATCATCGTATTCTCCGCCTGCAAAATTGGGGTCCGCCAGTATCGCGTTGCGCCCGACCGCGTCAAACGCGATGGATTGCGCGCCAAGGTGCGTGGTTGTCGCGATAGGTATCGCGGCTCGGACAAAATCGGGATACGTAATCGTCCACTGCAGCACCTGCATTCCGCCCATTGAGCCGCCAATGACCGCCAATAGTTTCCTAATACCGAGCTTGTCTAACAATAATTTCTGCACCTTGACCATGTCGGCTATTGTGATGATGGGAAAATCCAGACCGTACGGCTTGCCGGTCTGCGGATTGATTGAGCAAGGTCCCGTTGTGCCGCTGCAGCCTCCTAAAAAATTCGAGCAAATTACAAAATACTTGTCCGTATCGATTCCCTTGCCGGGTCCAACCATAACGTCCCACCATCCGGGTTTCTTGTCCGAGGGACTATTAAAACCCGCCACATGTGCGTTACCGCTAAGGGCGTGACAAATCAAAACCGCGTTGTCCTCCACAGCATTAAGTTTTCCATATGTCTCATAAGCTACGTCGATAGGCGCAAGGGACTTCCCGCACTCCAGTTTCAGAGGATTATCAAGCTCGATTACCCTTATCGTATGGGTCTTGACAATTCCAACAGTTTTTTGCTTAGTCTCGGTCATAGCGTCACTTACCCGCATAAAATAAAACCTGATTATACACGAAAACCTTAAAATGTAAATCTCGTTAGCTAAAACACTTGACACCGCAAAATTGCATATGTAAATTATACTCAGGCAACTGCAACAAGCTCGTGGGGTCATAACTTATTACCTTTTAATGAAAGGATGCAACAATGGTAAAAAGTAACAGAGGTGGTAGAGGTTTATGGAGCAAAGCAGACGTCAATCTACTCAAGAGGCTGTTTCCGGCCACTCCGACTGCCAAAATAGCCAGGAGGCTCAGCCGCAAGACCGACGCGGTCAAGAAAAAGGCATCCAGAATGGGTCTTAGCAAATCGAGGCAGTACCTCAAAACACTCGGCAGAACATAATTCTAAAAGAGGCGGTCTCGCGTTACGCTGCATCAAACCGGCTCGTAAAGCAGCATATCCGCAATGCGCCGATTTTGTCCTGCGCACCCAAAGTCCTTGACATTTGCTCCCCTTTTCGTTATTTTTACACATGATTTATTTTTTAATTACAGGAGGTAGCCTTGCGGGTTCTTTCAGGAATACAGCCATCCGGACGGCTGCATATAGGCAATTACTTCGGCGCGATGCGCCAGCACCTTCAGCTTCAGGCGCAGCACCAGGGCTTTTATTTCATCGCCGATTACCATGCTCTTACCAGCAATCCCTCGCCTGAAGACATCGCCGAACACACTCTCGACGTGGCGATGGATTATCTGGCGCTGGGACTTGATACCGAGAAAACTATTTTCTGGCGCCAGTCGGACGTACCGGAAGTAACGGAACTTACATGGCTGCTTTCGTGCATAACCCCAATGGGACTTTTGCAGCGATGCGTCAGTTTCAAGGACAAGGTCGCGCAGGGAATTAGCGCCAACCACGGCCTGTTCGCATACCCGGTTCTGCAGGCCGCCGACATTCTCATTTTCCAAAGCCAGCTTGTCCCCGTCGGCGCAGACCAGAAACAGCACATTGAAATTACCCGCGACATCGCGATGCGATTCAATAACACCTACGGTGAGATTTTCACGATACCGGAAGGGCATATTATTGAAGCGGTCGCGGTGGTACCGGGAATCGACGGCCGAAAAATGAGCAAAAGCTACGGCAACACCATCGAGATATTCGAACCGGAAGCGAGCGTGCGAAAAAAAGTGATGCGGATTGTTACCGACTCCAAAGGCGTCGATGAACCAAAAGACCCTGATACATGCAATGTTTTCGCACTTTTGAAGTTGTTCGCCTCCACCGATGAGCTGGCCGAATGGGACAAAAAATACCGCGCTGGTGGCACAGGCTACAGCATCGCAAAAAAACGGCTGGCGGAACTTATAGTAGAATATTTCAAGCCCTACCGCGAAAAAAGGGCCGAGCTTGAGAAGAATATGGGTTATGTAAAAGAAGTTTTAGCCAAAGGCGCAAAGCGTGCACACGAGGTAGCCTCAAAAACATTGGCACAGGTCCGCAACGCCGTCGGACTTGGGGCACGGTTATGAGCGATTATCGTGTAAATCTCGACACATTCGCGGGGCCGCTGGATTTACTCCTATATCTGGTTCGTAAGGAAGAGGTCGATATCTATGATATCCCAATCGCCAAAGTAACCAACCAGTACCTGCGGTATATCGAGGTGCTCCAGAATCTCGATATCGATTTGGCCGGTGATTTCCTCGTGATGGCATCGACTCTGATGCAGATTAAATCCACCATGCTGCTGCCGAAAACAGATTCCGAGCAATTGCAGGGTGAAGATTTAAACGACCCTCGCGCAGAGCTTATTCGTCAGCTTTTGGAATACAAAAAGTTTAAAGATGCCGCGAATCTGCTTGAGGCGGCCGCAGACCAGCAGAGCGAAAAATTCTCCAGACCGGATACCATCATCGAGCAATTAAAACCCAATACAGAACCTGAGATTGATTTGGAACAGGTAAACATCTGGGACCTGCTTGAAGCGTTCGATACGCTTATGGCCGCCACCGGTGGAATGGTCAACTTAAAAAATATCAAGGATGACACCCCCATTGATTTTTACCAGGTGCAAATACTGCAGCGGCTGCAAAAAGATGGTCCAATGAGTTTCGAGCGGATTTTCGAACCGCGAACAAGCAGGATTGTGCTGGTCGGAATGTTCCTTGCGCTTCTCGAACTGATTCGGGACAAATTAGCCTGGGCCGAACAGCCTGATGGTTCCAGCACCATATTTGTCAAAGCCTTGACGGAGGAACCCGCAGAACAGGCTGTGCAAAAGGCCATACTCGCCTCGGTGGAAGTCCAGGAGCAAACTAAAGTTGAAAAACAGGCGTCGCAGCAGCCGCCGATACCGATAGTGGAAATACCGCCGGAAAATGATGCGGCTGACAATGCTCCTGAATACGAAAATATTCCCGTTCAGCAGGATTTGCCGAAACCGCAGGAGCCAAATTAGTATTTGACAATGTATAAGTTTATAAATAGAATAATTGCGAATTCGTAAAATTTATTTAGGTCTCATTTTGCAACAGGTGGGCCAAACCTGGAAAGGGAAACCGATGGCTGGTAACGCGACAGAACTAACCGACGCCTCCTTCGACGAAGTAGTACACAATTCAGCTGAGCCGGTGCTCGTTGATTTCTGGGCGCCGTGGTGCGGGCCGTGCAAAATGATGGCACCCATCATCGAAGAAATTGCCGATGAATACGCCGGTAAGGCTAAAATCTGCAAAATCAACACCGACGAATCACGCGACAGCGCGATCGAATTCGGCATAAGTGCCATACCGACACTGATTCTTTTTAAAGGCGGACAGATACAGAAAAAATGGGTGGGCCTGACCAGCAAAAAAGATATCGCCGCCGCCATTAATGAATTACTCAAATAACCGGGAACTATTCCCACACAAATCTACGTACGCAGCGTATATCGAATTAAATTAGACCTGCATCTATTTTTCTGATATTTTAACTGCATCATGACAGATAAAAAAACGACCGTCGGCTTTATATCGCTGGGCTGCCCTAAGAATATGGTTGACAGCGAACGAATGCTCGCGGAAATCGCACAGGCTGGTTTGCTCATCTCCGCCAATCCGGACAACGCGGATGTTGTGGTCATAAATACCTGCGGCTTTATCGCACCGGCTAAAGCTGAAGCGCTTGAAGTAATCAAACACGCCGTAGCCGGCAAACGAAAAGGCAAAATCAAAAAAGTCATTGTCGCAGGCTGCTTGGCCCAAAGAATGGGGGCAGAATTGCTTAACGAGGTAATGGGAATAGACGCCATCGTAGGTTTAGGTGAACGCGACAGAATAGCGGATATCATCAGGAAAACTCTTGTCACCGGCAAACCCGCCTCCTATCTTGAACACACCTGCCAACTGCCGTTCAGCGACAAAACTCGTCTGCGAATCACTCCGAAACACTGGGCCTATCTACGAATAAGTGAAGGCTGCGACCACCGCTGCGCATTTTGCACAATACCCTTCATCAGGGGCAGATTCAAAAGCAAACCTCTCGAAATGATTACCGCTGAAGCTAAAGAACTTGTTGATTCCGGCGCAGTCGAATTAAACCTCATCGCACAGGACACCAGCTACTACGGCAAAGACCTCAAAATTAAAGATGGCTTGTCCGTGCTGATAAAGGAAATCGAAAAAATCGCAGGCGTAAAATGGCTAAGGCTTTTGTATTTATACCCCACCGGAATCACTGACACGCTTCTCGAAACAATCGCCGCAAGTGAAAAGGTCGTCCATTATTTCGACATCCCCTTGCAGCATATAAATAACCCCATCCTTAAAAACATGCACCGCCCCGACACCAAGGAGCAGATTTATAAATTAATCGAAAAAATACGAATCATCCTGCCAGATGCGGTCTTGCGAACGACTTTGATTGTCGGGCTGCCGGGTGAAACAGAAAAAGAATTTCAAGAGCTTCTGGATTTTATCAAATGGGCCGGTTTCGACTGTCTCGGCTGCTTTAAATATTACGCAGAAGCCGGTACCGCCGCAGCACAAATGCCCGGCCAGGTGCCTGAAAAAATAAAAGAAGAATGCGCGCAGCGCCTTATGCTTACCCAGCAGCAAATTGCCTTCGACATAAACAGGCTTCGAATGGGAACGCAATTATCGTGCCTGCTTGACTCGGTCAAAAAAGGCATAGGCACAGGCCGTTTCTACGGCCAGGCGCCCGAAATCGATAGCGTATGCATAATAAAAAACTGCACAGCCAAACCGGGGACATTCTTGGACACCAAAGTAATCGCCACAAAAGATTACGACCTCGTTGTCAGACAAATTTAGCATTGAATTAAACCCGATACGCAAGTAAACTGTCAAGATATGCTGAAACTTATTCCGAACATCTTGACTATAGGCCGGATGGTACTAACGGTCATTTTCCTGGCCATGCTTCTTTATTATCCCGCGGCCAAAAATAAACAATCTTTTTTGGATATCGCTTTTGTTCTTTTCATCATAACCGCTATGACCGACTTTATCGACGGCCCAATCGCAAGGGCATTAAATGTAACAAGCAAGTTCGGCAGGATTTTGGACCCGCTCGCCGACAAGGTGCTCATCTGCGGCGCTTTTATCTGCCTTGCAGTCATCGGCGAACCGAAACTTTTCGGCTGGTCGCCGGTGACTCTGAAAATCATCCACTGGTCCACAGCAGGTATCATTATAGCGCGTGAAATTTATGTTACGATATTGCGTCACATCGCCGAGGCGCGCGGCATCAATTTCGCCGCAACCTTCTCAGGCAAAATCAAAATGTTCATCCAGTCGGTTGCTATCGGCGTCATATTAGTCAAAATAGCGCACGTCCCTGCCGCCACGTGGGGAAGCTGCTTCACAAGTACCATTTTGATAATCACCCTCGCTGTCACCATCGCCTCCGGCATCCGCGCCACCCAGCGTATGTTCCGCGTTTAGCCGTCGCCGAAACGGCGACGCGCTGTTACTTAAATCATAAATCAAAAATCGGCAATCAAAAATCCGTAAACGCCTTGTCCCAGTCCTTCCAGACAGGCTCTAAGCCTTTGGATTTTATCATCTCCGCGATTTGCGCAGGGCTGCGGTTGTCATCAACTTCAAATTGGCCAACTGCGCCGCTTTTGCCTGAATAACCCCCCGGACTTGTTTTGCTGCCAGCGCTCATCCGCGTTATTCCAAGCTGAACGAGACTATCTCGCAGCTCTGTCCTTTCGCGCGTCGATAAAACCATACCAGCGTCCGCAAAACACAGCCGAATCGCAAGAATCATCTGCACAAGATTTTTATCGCTGATAAGAGAAAACTGCTTTTCGTCAACATCCTTGGCGGGGCGCAATCGCGGGAAAGAAAAAGAAACGCGGGATTTCCAGTAACGCCTCATCAGGTACTGGGCGTGCTCGGCGACCGCCAGCGTCTCCAGCCGCCAATCGGACAAACCCAGCAAAGCGCCAATCCCTATTTCCCGCATACCGGCTGACGCCGCACGGTCCAACGTATTAAGCCGGCAATCATAATCCGCCTTGGGTCCATGTGGATGATAATGCGCATAGACATTTCTGTCGTACGTTTCCTGATAAAGCGTAACTCCCTCGATACCCGCCTTGAAAAGTTTCGCGTATTCGTCTTTTTCCATCGGATAAACTTCTATCGATATCGAGCTGAACTTGTCCCGCAGTTTGCCCGCAAGCGTAACAAGATAATCGACCCCGATAAAATCGGGGTCTTCGCCGCTGACAAGCAGTAAGTCCCTGAACCCTTCCGCCGCGATTATTTCGGCATCGGCAAGTGCCTGCTCAATAGTAAGCCGGATTCGCTGGAATCTATGGCTCTTGTTGAAACCGCAGTAAACGCAATCGTTGACGCAGAAATTCGATAAATATAGCGGCACATACAACCGTATGGTTCTGCCGAACCGCTGAAGCGTAAGCTGATGAGCTAATTGCGCCATTTGTTCCAAATAATTTTCGGCAGCGGGCGAGACAAGTATCGCCAATCGGTCGAGAACATAATACCCCGGCCTGCGGGAAAACGCCCATTCCACTTCGGACGGCTTGATTTCACCGAGACGCTTGGTCCAGATGTCCTTGCCGCAGCCATCGAGACCGCGGTCGGTGAGGATTTTTTTAATATCAGGATGTCGCACAGCAGTTTCCATAACTATTCTCGCAAAAAGCCGGTCAGAGGACTGGAGGCGCTTGCCTTTTGGCTTGCTTCTGCTGCACCTGCTAAATACGCTATTCTCCCCGCCTCAACGGCTAATTTAAACGCAAAAGCCATTTCCGCGCAATTCTGAGCCGTCGCGATGGCGGTATTTACCAGAACCGCGTCCGCTCCGATTTCCATTGCCTCGGCCGCATGCGAAGGCAGCCCCAGCCCGGCATCCACCACCACCGGGACATTGGCCTGCTCAATAATAATTTCAATGGCCGCTCTCGTTTTCAAACCCTGGTTGGAGCCGATGGGGCTTGCAAGCGGCATCACCGTCGCGGTGCCGGCATCTTCGAGCTTTTTCGCCAAAATCGGGTCCGCATTGATATAAGGCAAAACAATGAAACCTTCCTTCACAAGTATTTCAGCGGCCTTTAAAGTTTCCACCGGATCAGGCAGCAGATAATACGGGTCGGGTGTCACTTCCAGTTTCACCCAGTTAATTCCCGTCGCCGCCCGCGCAAGTCTCGAAAGCCGCACCGCCTCGTCCGCGTCGCGCGCGCCGGAAGTATTCGGCAAAAGTAAATATTTATCACGGTCAATCGCTGCGAGCATATCGTCATTTTGATTTTGAATGTCCACTCTACGCAGTGCAACGGTAACAATCTCCGTGCCGGATTTTTCTATCGCTTCTGCCATCACCTGCGACGAAGCGAACTTGCCAGTCCCGACCAAAAGCCGCGACTTAAATTTTCTGCCTGCTATTATTAGTTCATCCATCTTTTAGCCTCCGGGTACAAACCGCACAAGTTCAATCGCCTGTCCCTTGGATAGCGCCGTCGTATCGAATTTTTCCCGCTCGATAATTTTGCCGTCAATTTCCGCCACCACCGTCGCCGCCTCGATATTCAAACACTTAAGCAGCTCCGCGACAGTCGCCGGAAATTGCTCCACCGAAAATTCTTTTTCCACACCATTTATTTTTAATCTTTCCATACGCCTGTCCGCTAAACACTATACGCTGTCTGCTATTATTTCCACAATCGCATTAGCCTGATGATTAGCTGCGATGCCAACCCTCGCCGCCGTAAGAATTTTCACCGAATCAATCCCGCTTTCATTGTCCCCCACCAGTATCAGCCTGTCGCTAATCCTTCGCGTCTGTATCGCGTTGCTCCTGCCGTATCCCGCCAGCCCGCTGACCGAAACAATTATAGCTTTTTCCATTTTGCCAAGCACCGTCTCGACAATCATTTGCTTTGCGTCAGCCTTGTCGAAGCATTCCGCGATTACTTGGGCTTCGGAAAAAATTTCAGGGATATTCTCACCAGCCAGTTTCACCTGATGTCCCTCAACCTTCACATCAGGATTAATCCGACGCAGGTTCTCAATCATGCACTCGACTTTGCTTTTGCCAATCTGGTCAACGAAATACTGCTGCCGGTTCAAATTGCCCGCCTCGACCTTATCGAAATCAGCGATAATCAATTTGCCGACGCCCGTTCTCGCCAGCGCTATTGCCACATTTGAACCGAGTCCGCCCAATCCTGCTATCCCGACAACCGCGTTTTTCAATTTTTCCTTCAACCTATCACCAACAAAAAAGCACTCCTGCAAAAGGAGTGCTTCATCATTTCACGGCCTCCCTTCGCGGGTCCTAACCCGAGCAGGTTCGTAGGGTCATCCCGACTCATCGGGATTTCTCAGCCTCAGGCCGGCTCTCCCGCCAACCCTTAGCTCCCCTGGCTAACTCAAATTTTCACCAAAAAACATTATAGAAACACTGGCACTCAATAACAAGATATTTGTAAACTGACTAAATCAAAAACTGTCTGTTAGTTTCTTGACATAGCAAAAATCAGACAATATTATACAGTCGTGAGGAGTTTCATTAGGATAATCTAAGTTATGGCGGAAAAAGGATTTACGCATCTTCACCTGCATAGCCAGTACTCGTTGCTCGATGGAGCTATCAGCTTTGATGCGCTGCTCGAGCGATGCAAGGATTTGCAGATGGATTCGGTAGCCGTAACCGACCACGGCAATATGTTCGGCGCTATCGAATTTTACATAAAGGCGACCGCCGCACACATAAGACCAATCATAGGCATCGAGGCATATCTGGCACCGGACAGCAGGTTCGACAGACAAAAAGCCTCCATCAGTGACGCCGCATTCCATCTGATACTTTTAGCCGAAAACAACACCGGCTACAAAAATTTACTCAAATTGGCGAGTATCGGCTACACGGAAGGATTTTATTACCGTCCCCGAATCGATAAGCAGATTTTAGCTGAACTAAATGAGGGCCTGATTTGCACATCCGCGTGCTTCAAGGGCGAACTGCCGGTACTGCTGACAAGAGGCGACGTAAAAGCAGTCGAAACCGCCGCGGAAAGTTATCTGAAAATTTTCGGCCCCGAAAGATTTTTTATCGAGATACAAAAGCATCAGGACGACGAACCACAAATCCGCCAAGGACTAATCGACCTTGCCCAAAAAATCGGCGTCAGAATCGTCGCAACAAACGATGTGCATTTTCTTAATGAAGACGACCACGAGGCGCATAACTGCCTGTGCTGCATCAGCACCGGAAAAAATGCTGATAATCCCGACAGGATGATTTATCCGCACGATGTCTTCCTTAAAAGCCCCATCCAGATGCGCGAAGATTTCGCCGATGTACCCGAAGCGTGCGACAACAGTTTAATGATTGCGCAGCGATGCAACGTCGAACTTGACCTTAAGAAAAAACACGCCCCGGTTTTCAAACCAGAAGATGGTTCAAAGGCGGATGACTACCTGACCAAACTCGTTTACGAAGGCGCAAACCAGCGTTACGGAAAAATCGAGGAACAAATAAAGACAAGAATCGAACGCGAGTTGGAAGTAATCAAATCAAAAGGGTTCGCCAGCTACTTTTTAATCGTATGGGACTTTTGCAACTACGCCCACCGAAACAACATCCCCGCCGCCGCAAGAGGAAGCGCCGTCGGCACCGTTGTCGGCTACTGCCTCGGGCTTTGCGACGTTGACCCCATCCGCTATGATTTGCTTTTCGAGCGGTTTATGGACCCGCACCGCAACGAAATGCCTGATGTCGATATCGACATCTGCCAGGACGGCCGCGCCAAAGTTATCGATTACGTCCGGCAGAAATACGGCCACGTCGCCCAAATCATAACCTTCGGAACAATGAAGGCCCGCGCCGTCATCCGTGATATCTGTCGCGTCCTTGCCGTACCGCTGGCAGAAGCCGACCGGCTCGCCAAGCTTATCCCCGAGTCGCTCGATATGACTCTCGATAAGGCACTCAAGACCGAACCACAGTTAAAAAAAGCGTATGAGGAAAACCCGCAGACAAAAAAAGTCATCGACATCTGCAAAAAACTCGAAGGTCTGACCCGCCACGCCTCGGTGCACGCAGCCGGTGTGGTAATCGCAGATGAACCTCTAACGGATTTTATGCCGCTCTACAAGGCCTCAGGCTCCGACGACATCATTACCCAGTACGAAGGCCCGATGGTTGAAAAAGCAGGCCTGCTCAAGATGGACTTCCTCGGCCTCAAAACCCTCAGCGTCCTCGAACGGACCAGACAATTAGTAAAGGAAATTCACGGCAAAGATATCGACCTCGAAAAATTAGACCTTACCGACCAGAAGGTCTTCAACCTCTTCGCAAGAGGCAAAACCAAGGGCATCTTCCAGTTCGAATCCGGCGGCATGCAGGACCTGCTGATGAAAATGAAGCCCGACCGAATTGAAGACCTCATCGCCGCGAACGCCCTCTACCGACCCGGCCCGATGACACTCATCCCCGACTATAACGACCGTAAACACGGCCGGAATTGGGACGTCCCACACCCCATTATGAAGGAAATCCTCGAAGAGACCTACGGCATTATGGTCTATCAGGAACAGGTGATGCGTATCTGCAACAGGCTCGGTGACATCCCGCTCCGCGAGGCGTACGCCCTCATTAAGGCCATCAGCAAAAAACAGGCAAAGACCATCGCGAAGGAAAGAGAAAGATTCATTGCGGGCTGCGTCAATAAAGGTTTGAGCGAAAACCAGGCCGAACAGATTTTCGAGCTCATCGAGCGGTTCGCAGGTTACGGCTTTAACAAAAGCCACTCTACCCGCTACGCATTTGTCGCCTATCAGACTGCGTATATGAAAACCTGCTGGCCGGTCGAATTTATGGCCGCTCTTTTGACCTACGAAATGGGCAACACCGACAAGGTCGTCGATTATATCAGCGAATGCGCCGAAATGGGTTTGGAAGTTCTGCCGCCCGATATCAATGAAAGCGGTGTTGATTTTACCCCTCTCTATAAAGGTCACGGCGAGAATAAAAAAGGTGTAATTCGTTTCGGCCTTGCCGCCGTAAAAGGTGTTGGCAAAAAAGCTGTCGAACAAATAATAGTGTCACGCGAAAAAACAGGCAAATTCGAAAGCCTCTTTCACTTCTGCGAAAACGTCGACCTGCACGCCGTTAATAAACAGGTGCTCGAATCCCTTATAAAGGCCGGCGCATTCGACCGCCTCGGTGGAAACCGTGCCCAAATGATTGCAGGACTTGAAAAGACAATGCAGAACGGCTCACGCCTCCAGGCCGACAAGCAGAACGGCCAGATGAATTTCTTCAGCCAGATGTCGCAAAAAAATGACTACGCGAAGGACTCGGAGCGCCTGCCCGAAGTACCTCCCTGGCCCGAAGCCCAGATGCTCGCATTCGAAAAAGAAGTTCTCGGCTTTTATGTCACCAGCAATCCCTTAAGCCACCACGCAGAAATAATAAATCTCTATTCCACACGCAACACCTCCCAGCTCGCCGACGTAAAACAGGATGAGCCTGCCGTCATCGGTGGGATGATAACAAAAACTCGCTACCATATTACCCAAAAAGGCCGAAACGCAGGTTCCAAAATGGCCGTCTTCATCCTCGAAGACCTGCAGGGACAGGCTGAAGTCGTTTTGTTCCCCGAATCACTGGAAAAGAACGCCGCCCTGCTTAAGGAGGACACCGTAATTTTCGTAAAAGGCAAACTCGACTGCCGACGTGAAAAACCCAATATTATCGCCGATGAACTTATCGCCCTCGAAAAGGCCCACGAGAAACTCGCCAACAAGGTTCGAATCAGGCTCGACGCCGCCGAAGTCTCCAAAGAAAAAGTTGCGATGATACGCGACATCTGCGAGCACCACCGTGGTAGAAGCCGCCTTTACGTCTCGGTAAGGACCGACAAAGGCAAAGTTTACGCCGCCGCCGACAGGAATCTCTCCGTCAACCCCGACCCCGATTTCTGTCGTAAAATGAAACAAATCGTCGGCGACCAGAACTTCCAGCTAACAAGCTAAAAGATGCTGGGAAAAATATTTATATTTGGTAAACTGACCATTAAAAGTATTCGGATATTTAGCGGTTATTAGTCATTTATGAAAAACAAAATTAATCTAATACCAGCCGATACGACTCTCGATGCTCTGCGAAAGCAGTTCGAGATACTTGAACGAATCGGCATAGAAGGCCGCGCTGAAATGACATTCGAATTGAGCGACAATCTGCGTCAAATTGTAGAGGCAGGTGTTCGGCTTCGCCATCCCGAATATAATAACGTCGAGGTTCGCAGGGAAGTCCTGCGCATTACTCTGGGAGACGAACTTTATCGAAAGGCCTTTGAAGGGCACGACAGAGAGAAATGACAGAGCAAAAAAAGTTTCTTGAGAAACTTATCTCTATCCTAGAAACTGCGGGCATTCCTTATGCCGTATGCGGTTCTTTAAGCAGTAGTCTCCACGGCCAACCGCGAGCAACTAATGACGCGGATATAATCATCGCGCCAACACAGGACCAGCTTTCAAAACTTCTTAAGTCGCTTGAGACCAGTTGCTATGTAAGTTCCGAAGCCGCTTTTGAGGCAATGAGGATACGTTCGATGTTCAACGTTATCGACAACGAAACTGGATATAAAGCAGACCTGATATTCCGCAAAGATAGTCCCCACCAGCTATCCGAATTCAATCGAAGAATAAAGGCAACTCTGATGGGAATAGAACTGTGGATACTCTCGCCGGAAGATGTCATCTTAAGCAAACTTGATTGGGCCAAAAGCAGCGGTTCAGACCTGCAACTCAGAGATGTTTTCGGCGTTATAAAGCTCCAGTGGAATAAATTAGACTTGAATTACCTGCGGCAATGGGCAAAACAGCTCGGTGTCGAAAAAACTCTCGAAGATGTAATAAAAGAAGTCTGGAAGCTTCGAGGAGCAGGCTGATATGACCGAACTCAAAAACACATTACTGATTTTCAAAACCCGCTGGAAAGAAGCGGCTTTAATCATATTGTTGAGCATCGTTCCTTCACTTGTTAATAAATTTCTTCCAGCAGCCCCAAAAACAATAAATTTCGAGACACTGCTTCGAGTCATTCTTTCTTTGTTGTATATATTACTTTTGCTCGCATTCATTTTAGGTTTTCTACGAACTGTTCATACGGCAAACACAAAACCGCAGACATTTGCAACCTTGTTAGAAACAGGGAAACATTTTTTATGGCGGCTGATTAAATTCGGACTGTTATACTTAGTAATTTATATTTTCTTGGCCTTAGCTGTTTTTTTATTAACTGAACAGTTTGCCTCGACTGATGTTCGTTTCTTTGAAATGTCAAAAGTTGCTCCTTGGCGAAACCAAATATGTCTCACGCTGCCAAGGCTTATTTTGGCAAAATTAGAACTGCTGTTCCCTGCCCTAATAATTGTCCTTGATTGTCGAGTATTCAAATGTTTCGCTTTTTCTAAAAAGTGTAGATTGTTTAACGCAAAAGAATTAGTTCTATTGTTTGGACTTTTGATCGCCACGGGAATACTTTATGATATCTTACCTTTAGATAAACTAACACCAATAATTTTAAAAGATACATTTGTAGCCATTTATTTTGCAGGATCACGTTTTATCCGTCTAATGATGGGAGTAATGGCAGTCAGATTTGTGGCTTCGCTTAATTTGCCGTATGATATAGTAGAAAGTTCTTTGAACTCCGAAGGCTTGCTAAAAACCTGAGCAAGAAAAAGGAAATCAAACTTTGAAAAATAAATTCGCGGGAAAATTTATAGTGCTCGATGGGCCGGATGGCTGCGGCAAAAGCACGCAGACGAAAATGCTGGCACAGTGGCTCACTGAACAGAAGGCCAAGATTGAGACTTTCCGTGACCCAGGCGGGACCGAAATCGGTGAGCAGATTCGCCATATCCTGCTAAACCCTCAGCACGTTGCGATGGATACCCGCACCGAGCTTTTACTTTATATGGCGGCACGTGCGCAGCTCTGGGCGGAAAAAATCGCTCCCGCCCTTAAAGAAAATAAATGCGTCCTTTTAGACCGATGGCTTTCAAGTACCTGCGCCTATCAGGGCTACGCCGGCGGTTTCGGAACCGAAAAAATTATCAAAATCGCGACCGACTGTCTCGAACGCGTCTGGCCTGATTTAACCATCATCCTCGACGTTGATTTGAAAACAGCTTCACAAAGGCTCAAAAGTCAGCTCGACAGGATGGAGCAGAAAGGCCCCGGCTACCACCAAAAAGTCCGCGAGGGATTTCTCGAACTGGCGAAAAATCATAAAAGCTTCGTGGTTGTCGACGCAACAAAAGATATTGAAACCGTACACAAAAAAGTTCTTCAGGCCATCGAACGGATTTAACACCAATGTCACTTAAAGAAATTTTCTGTCAGGATAAGGCTGTCGAGATTCTGCAGCGGGCGTTCGCCGCGAACAAGGTCCCGCACGCCTATATCTTCGCAGGACTCGACGGCATCGGCAAATTCAAAACCGCCTGCGAATGGGGAAAATTACTGCTCTGCAAAAATCCCGTCATCAAAAAAGATTTCGCCGATAGCTGCGGCAAATGCGATTCCTGCCAAAGCTTCGATGCCGCCTCGCATCCTGATTTCAACCACGTTTACAAGGAACTAAAGGAATTCACTAAAGAAGGCAGCACCAAGGAAAAAAATAAAGAAAAAGAAAGAAAGACGCCTTTAGCTTTACCTATCGATGTGGTCAGAGAATTTCTCATTGCAAAGGCCTCGAACAAACCCACATTGTCTGAAAGAAAAATTTTCGTAATAAGCGAAGGCGAAAAACTCCAAGACGCTGCGCAAAATTGCCTGCTCAAGACCCTCGAAGAGCCACCACTCTACTGCTTCATAATCTTGCTTTGCAGCAGACTCGATAAACTGCTGCCGACAATTAAATCTCGATGTCAGATAATCCGTTTTTCACCAATCGAAGAAAACATCATCGTCGAAAAGCTAAAAGAAATAGGACTAAAGCAGGAGCCGGCCCGGTACTTCACGAGATTGTCCGGCGGCAGCATTGGCCAGGCTTTGCAGTGGGCAAAACTGGAACTTTCTGGCGTTGCGATCTACGAGACTAAAAGGAATTTGGTAACTTCGCTCGCAAATTACAAATACGGCGACGCGCTGGAGCTTGAGGAAGATTTCCTGTCCGAAGCAAAAAAAGTCGCCGAAGTCTGGGAAGAAATTGACGAAAATACCAGCAAATCAGACCTCCACCGCAGGGCCACAAAAACAATCCTCCAGATAATCGTCTCGGCGCTTTCCGATACGATGAAATTACCCGTTACAGGCGACAAAATCGTCAATTCCGACCAAAAAGAGGACATAAAAAAACTGGCGCAGCGTTTCGACCCACCCGAAACCGCCAAAAAAATCGAGGATTGCTACAAGGCCATCCAGTATCTCGAGGCGAACGTCAACGAAAAGCTTATTTTCGACCAGCTCTTGTGCAACCTTGCCATTTCTGATAAAATCAAGGTTTGATAATTTTAACGCCCGGTAAACCCGTTTTTTCGCACATTCGGGCGATTGTTTCAGTATTATAAAAGGCAATTTATGGCCAATATTCCAATAGCAAAACCTAAAGTGGTTAAAAATAAAAAATATATGCTGGTGCGGTACGGCCGAATGGGTATTCTCGGCTGGTTCGAACACCAGGAAAGTCAGGTCCCCAAACAGCCCCACCGCGTCATCATAAAGACCGAGCGAGGCCTCGAACTGGGACAAATCGTAGGCCAGCTATGCCCCTACAAGGCAGGTCAGTTCAAACTCGACCCCGAACAGATAAAAAAATATTTCGAGGATAGCGGCGTCGAGCTTTGCGTGCAGGAAGACGGCAAGTTCATCCGCTATGCTACTGCCGAGGACTTGAGCGAAGAAAGACACCTGCGCAAAAGCGCACTCGAAGAACTCGAATGCTGCATAAAATTCGCAAAGGAACTAAATCTTCCGATGAAGATTGTCGATGCCGAACATGTATTCGGCGGTGAAAGAGTAATTTTCTACTTTATGGCCGACGGCCGCGTTGATTTTCGTGAACTGGTCAAAAGACTGGCGCATGAATATCAGACCAGAATCGAGATGCGCCAGATTGGCCCTCGCGACGAAGCAAAAGTCCTCGGTGACGTGGAAAGCTGCGGCCAGCAATGCTGCTGCCAGCGATTCCTGAAGGTTCTCAAGCCCGTCAATATGCGGATGGCCAAAATGCAAAAGGCCACGCTCGACCCCTCGAAAATATCCGGTTATTGCGGAAGACTCAAATGCTGCCTGCGCTACGAGGACGAAACCTACACGGAGCTTAAAAAACGTCTGCCTCGGAAAAACTCCTTAGTAAAAACCAACCAGGGCCAGCAGGGAAGGGTCATCGACGGCCAGATTCTCACTCAGCTTGTTATGATTGAACTACCCGACGGCTCTAAAGCCGCCGTCAGCGTCGATGAACTCGAAGTAATTTCCTCACCGCAAGGCGGCCAGCAGGAAGAACGTGAAACTTCAGATAATCAGGATCACACTGATAGTGAAGACAAGGCGGTTAAGGATGACCAAAACCTCGATAACCAATCTTAGGGGAGACCGATGCCTCGCAAAATCCTGGTAACCTCAGCTTTGCCTTACGCGAACGGCCCTATCCACATAGGCCATCTCGTCGAATACATCCAGACCGACATCTGGGTGCGCTTCCAGAAAGCCTGCGGCAACACCTGCCTTTATTTTTGCGCCGACGACACACACGGCACACCCATTATGATTAGCGCAAGAAAGGCCGGCATCTCGCCCGAACAACTTATCGAACAGGTGCATAAAGAGCATTTCGCTGATTTCAACAGCTTCCACGTTAATTTCGATAATTACTATTCCACGCATTCGCCTGAAAATAAATATTTCAGCGAGCTGATTTTCAATCACCTCACAAAAGCGGGTTCCATCATCAAAAAAAATATCGAGCAGGCCTACTGCGAAAACGACAAGATGTGGCTGCCCGACCGATACATTCGAGGTACCTGCCCGCGATGCAAGGCCGAAGACCAGTACGGTGACTCCTGCGAGGTTTGCGGCACAACGTATCAGCCCACAGAGCTTATCAATCCCAGATGCGCAAACTGCTCGAGCACTCCCATCCGCAAAAAAAGCGAACACTACTTTTTCAAGCTCGCCGACTATGAAGATAGGCTGAAAAAACTGCTCGCTGCCGGCTATGCTCAAAAAACCACCTCAAACAAACTCGATGAGTGGTTCACCGCTGGGCTGAAGGACTGGGACATTACCCGCGACGGCCCATACTTCGGTTTCAACATCCCCGGTGAGGAAAATAAATTCTTCTACGTCTGGCTCGACGCCCCCATCGGCTATATGGCCTCGATTAAAAATTACTGCGACAAACACAATCTCGACTTCGACAAACTCTGGAACAGCGGCGAATACGAGCTGTATCACTTCATCGGTAAAGACATTATGTATTTCCACGCACTGTTTTTCCCAGCGATGCTCTTAGGCTCAGGATTCAGGCCAGCGAACAAACTTTTCGTTCACGGCTTCCTGACCGTCAACGGTGAAAAAATGAGTAAGTCCCGCGGCACATTCATAAAAGCCGCCACTTACCTCAAGCACCTCGACCCCGAATACCTCCGCTACTATTACGCGAGCAAACTCGCAGGCGGAATGGAAGATATAGACCTGAGCATCGAGGATTTCGTCAACAAAACCAACGCCGACCTCGTCGGTAAATTCGCCAACCTCGCCTCGCGCTCAGGCCCGATGCTCGAAAAAAATCTTGATTCCAGATTAGGCACACTCGACGAACAGGGCAAGAAATTGATTGCTGCGTTAACCGTTGCTAAACAACAAATTATAGAAAATTACGAGAATTTAAATTATGCCGCAGTCGTCCGAACCACCGCTGCCTTAGCAGATGAAGCAAACCGCTACGTCGAGCAGAACCAGCCGTGGGCGACGGTAAAAACAGATTCGGAAAAAACTCGAACCACGCTCACCGCTGTTTTAAACGCCGTGCGGATTCTTACGATTTATCTAAAACCCATTTTGCCGAAATACGCAGAAAAGGTAGAGCGGTTTTTAAACGTCGCCAGCTTGAGTTTAGCTGACGTTGACACAATATTGGAAAATCATAAAATAAACAAATTCGAACGACTGATTGACAGGGTCGAAAAGGAAAAGGTGGAAGCAATGATAGAAGAAAGCAAGGAAACAGCGGCGGTTCCAACGCCAACAGGGCCCGCGGAACCGATTTCGCCGGAATGTACCATCGAAGATTTCGCGAAAATCGATATCAGAATCGCGCAAGTCCTGAAGGCTGAACGAGTTGAAGGCGCCGACAAACTCCTGCGTCTGCAATTGGACATCGGCGGCATCCAAAAGGAAGTCCTCGCTGGTATCGCGCAAGCCTATAAGCCGGAAGACCTTGTCGGCAGAATCGTCGTTTATCTGGCTAATTTGAAACCGCGAAAAATGCGGTTCGGAACCTCCGAAGGAATGGTGCTGGCCTCGGGGCCGGGTGGGCAAGATATATTTTTGCTCGGAGTTGATAGCGGCGCAAAACCAGGCTGGCGCGTAAGTTAGAAATGAAAGAAAACCTCGACAAAATCGCGAGAGACGACGGGCGATACAGCCCAAATGCCGTTAAATTCGTTTACGAAGGGCTTGGCTATACGATAAATAATCCCGTGGAGGAGCCGCCGAGCCATATCAGCGGGCAGGACCTCTGCGAGGCCTTGCGGAAACTGGCTGTAAAAAAATGGGGCAGGCTGGCGATGCTCGTTTTGAATAGCTGGAATGTCAGGACTACAAGGGACTTAGGCGAAATAGTGTACCTGATGATACGGCACCAGTGGATGAGCGCCCAGCCGACCGATTCCATCGACGATTTCAACGAAGTTTACGACTTTAAAACCACCTTCAAGGACCACTTCGAATTTTAATTCTCGATACCAGATACTCGATTCTCGATGCTCGAAAAAAAATGAAATTGGACATTTTGTTTTTAGGACTTTTGAAAAAAAAGTGCACAAGTGCATAAGGGCACAAGGGTTAAATGCAAAAATGGAAACTCACTGAAATTGAGGGTGTTTGAACGTGTTTGAACGAGTTTGAGGGGTGTTTGAACATAAATCGATAGTAAATTGAGCGCTTTTGTGCGCTTTTTGACAGGGTCAAAAAAAAGTCAAGTCGATTGGGCGTTCGTAAGTCCTTATTTTACGTACCCGTCTTCGCAAGGCTACGCCGAGGTCTCCGCTGCGCTTCGAGAAAAACTGTTAAGGTGGGCAAGCTGTATCGATTATATAGGGCAAAATGGTGCGAGGCATACGCGCAGCGCGTAGTCGTTTTTAGCTCAAAAACGCAGTTTTTCATAGTTCTGTGGTAGGATTTGGGTCTCCCTGCCCACAGCCCTTCGACAAGCTCAGGATAAAGTAGTAGGGCTAATCGTAGGGGATACTTTGGCTACAATATGTCCGAAATCGGAATAGATAGAATTTATATATATCAGGGGATGTATATTATTAGGTGTAGTTAGTTTGTTGGGGAGCGGTAGGTATGTTGTGGAGTTGGTACGTATGTCCGAAATCGGATAAGAAGAAGAGGCTGTTTTATTTATTAAGATTTTTATTTATTTCTTTGTGTGTATAGCGAGTGTGTGCGCGGGAAAGAGTTGGGGGAGGGGATCTATGCGCCGTGATGGGGTTAGAGTGAAGTATCCGAAATTGAGGTAGAGTAGCGAGAATGAGAGAGAGGGAGTATGTGTGCGTGGGAGTGTGGGGTAGGAGGATTTGAATTTATGATTTATAATTTTTGATTTATGATTTTGCGGCAAAGTGGTTTGCGGTGCAAACCAGTTTGCAACGCAAACTGGACAGTTATTAGTTTTTAGTGTTGGGTGTTTAGTTGCAGATGCCGAGGGAATTTAGCGGGTCCCTCGAAAACTCGGGATGATGCAAGGCATCAATTGGCAAAAAAGGGCGATAAATGGATTGTTGACAAAAAAGCCTGCTTGTTAGACGATGTTTGAGTATTATGCAGGAAACTAAGAGGGCTATGTTCGAAAAAAGCGTTAAAATGCGTTATCCATTCTGGATTATTCTTGCTATCGTTGTTACTGGGGTTGTCGGTGTACTGATAGTTTACAACGAAGTTATCCCGCCCGCATCGAGAACATACAGCGCAATGCACATGTGTAAGCGGCGCATTCAGCGATACGCAATCGACCACAATGCGTTACCATCTTTATTACGTCAGACAAAAGAGATTGATGGATATGACAACTCAATCAAGGACGCATGGGGCTATGATTTTATTTACAATGTGGACACAAATGGCTTAGTGACGTTGACCAGTCTCGGCAAAGATAACAAACCCGGTGGAACCGGAAACAATGCGGATATGATCGGTACGTATCCATCACGTCAACAAAACGGCAAATGGTCTAAGGAATATATTGACTGGACAAAAGACCCGTTCGAAAGATATAGAAAGAGAGAATAGCTTTATACGCTTCAATCCGCCATATTTTTGCTCTTTGATTTTTAATTTTCTTCTCAGCCATTTATGGGTGGGTGGTTATTCTTTTATTTGCTTATCCGTCTTTCGTCGTTCATATAGCAATGTAGCTAACAGCAAGAATATAAGGAGACTAAAAAGAACAACAGACCAGGTGGTAAATCTCCGCATTAGGCTGCTGGCAATCCACAGGTTCTTGTGGAAAAGGAGGGGCCATGTGCCTCCGATTTCGATTCCCTCCCATTTTGTTGGATTCTGCTCAATAGATGTTGCGAGCTGGTCAAGCAGTTGAAATTGCGCCGAACTGGCCCGTAGCATCATATTGATGCAGGCAACGGCACCAAAGATAAGAAGGACGACCACCATCCACCAAATCACTTTTCGTATTCTCATTTGCTAATCCTTTGTAAATGTGGTTGATAACCTCTTTTTCTCACTCCATACGGCATGATTTTTCGTCCTTAATCAATAACCCGTAATGAATGCTCAATTTTAAGGCAATATACCGCGAAAACAAGTGAATTTTGTTTGGATTTTGGGTCCCCTGTTCTTAGCCAAATAAGCAGTACTCGGGGATCTTCGCTGCGCTACGAGGGGAAACAAGGGAAAAGATTTATGATTTATGATTTTTGATTTTCGATTTATGAATGAGATTGCCGCGTCGGCTCGCAATGACCCGGCTTCGCCGAAGGGCTACGCCGCGGCAAGCGGGTGTACCGCACGGATTTTATAAGGCGGTGGTGATAAGCAATAGTTCGGCGTCGCTGGTCGCGGTCAGGGTGATCTGTTTCTCATCAGTTATTTTGGCGGCTCCTAAATGGGGAATGGGGTTATCGTTGATGGAAACAGGGCCGCCTTCGAGTACATAGAGATAAACGCCGTGAGCCGGCTGCGGTGAAAATTTAACGGTTCTTTCTTTTTGCAGAAAACAGGAATAGACTTCGGCATCGGAAAATATTTTAAGCGCATCGGGATTTTTATCTGAAACAAGCAGGAGGAATTTATTTGTCCGGTCTTTTTTCTCCACCTGCTTTTGCTCAACCGAGGGTTTTAAATTGTGCTGCGAGGGCAAAAACCACATCTGGATGAACCGCATGGGAATATCTTTGCGGTTATTTATTTCCGAATGCCACAAGCCTGAGCCTACGGTTGTGTGCTGGACCCATCCTTTTTTTAGCACACCGCCCTTGCCGCGCTCATCCGCGTGCCTGAATTCGCCATCGGCGCAGTAAGTCACCACTTCTATATCGTGGTGTGGATGAAGGGGCCAGACGGCGCCCGGTGAAAGGGTATCGTCATTAAAGACGCGCAAGCTGCCGAACTGCATATATTCATCGTCATAGTACTCGCTGAAGGAAAAATGCCACCTGCCTGAAAATGAGCCGTTTTCAATTTCACCCTGTGCCTTATAAATACTTTCAGGCTGGCGAACAGTAATCATCCAACACCTCTCAATTAAATCAGTGAATTATTTCCGGCCCCCGGCCTCTTGAGCTTTTTTGTGGCTCTCCATCAGTAACCGGTAATTCGGTATGATATGTTCGCCAAAGATGTTGGCGTAGTCCATCGCATCAGGACGGTTCCAGGTCTGCTGGAGTTCGCCGATAACGGCAAACGTATCGATAGGAACCACTCCGGCCTGTGCAATGCGGGCGATAGTTAAATCAGTTGCCATCTTGCTCCAGTTGCCGGAGGCATCCACGACGGCGTACACCTTGTAACCGGCTTCAACTGCGCAGATAGCCGGAAATGCCAGACAAACACTCGTGAGCGTGCCGGTCATCACGATGGTCTTGCGTTTTGTCTCTTCAACGGCCTTGACGAACGCAGGTACGTCCCATGCGTTAATCTGGCCCTGACGCGGGACATATTTGGCGTGAGGAGCGAATTGCTGGATTTCGGGAATTACGGGGCCGTTCGGGCCTTCCGGGACGGACGCAGTTGTGATGACGGGGATTTTCAGCATCGTGGCGACCTTGGCCAGAGCAATGACATTGTTGCGCAACTGGGACACAGGCATGTCTTTGACAAGATTGAACAGGCCGCTTTGGTGGTCAATTAACAACATAACAACGTCGCTGGGATTGATCATGACTTTTTCCTGGGGTGTGCTCATATAATTCTCCTTTAGATTTTTGTCTGTTGCTTACTTGCATTACGGTAACACTCCTGGTCGGACAGAGAAATCGGGGCAATACCTGTTTATGGTATAGGAGAAATTGCCATCTATGCCATCGGGCGGTAAGCCGTTGATAACTCACAGGCAGAACATTACAAAGGAATATTGAATGTCCAATTTCCAATATCCAATGCAAAATGTAAAAGTGCAGGGCAGGCACATAGGCCAACCCCTGCAATTCGGAATTGCAATTTTTAATCACAGCCGAGGGCGGCTGTGCCACATAATTATGTCAGGAATTTTGTGATGATTTTTTTGTAGTACTGGACGGCTTTTTCGGCAGCGGCGATTTCTATGTATTCATCGGGTTTGTGGCATATTGCGGAGTCGCCGGGGCCGAAGATTATAACCGGCGCGCCGAGCAACTGCATATGCGAGCCGTCCGTAGTGTAACCGACGGCCTTTGTTTCATTTATCCCGACGGTGGCGCAGAATTCCTTGACAAAGGGGCTATTGTTGTCTGTCTCCATCGCACCCGTGGCACGGACGATTTCAACGTCGGCGTCAAACTTCGGGTCTTTTTCCTTCAGCCTGGCGAAAATTTTTCGAAAACCATCCATGACCGGTTCATTTTTCTGGCCGGGAAGAGTACGTATATCAACTTCAACAGCGCATCTATCCGGCACAACATTAATTGCCTTGCCACCGGCAATGGTATTTATGCTCATCGAGCATTGGCCGAAAAGCTTGTGAGGCTTGACATCGAACTTGAAATTATCAAGCTCATTCAAAAAAGTCCTCATCAAAGTTACCGCGTTTATCCCCAGATGCGGCGCGGAACCGTGTGCGGTCTTGCCTTTGGTGATGACTTTGAGCCACAGAATTCCCCGATGCGCAGTAACAATATCAAAGCCAGTAGGCTCCGGGATGACCACACCGGCAAGTTTGGTATTTTTGTCCCAGTTCTGGACGAATCCTTTCGCGCCTGCGCTATCGGTTTCTTCGCCCGCGGCGGCGCAGAATATGATGTCGCCCTGCAGTTTGACACCTGATTTTACGATTTCACAAATCGCGGTCACCGAGGACGCCATTCCTCCGCGCATATCCGTAGCGCCCCTACCATGAATTTTGCCTTCAGCTTCAACAGCGTCAAAAGGCGGATATTTCCAGGCGCCCTCTCCCGGCGGAACCACATCGAGGTGGCAGACAAACAGAATCGCCCCTTTTTTGCCTGCCGATTTCACACGGGCCACTATGTTAGCGCGTGTCTGGTCCCATACATCCACCTGCGAATTTATCCCGAACCGCCTAAATTCATCGGATATAATCCGTGCGGCGGCCAATTCGCCTTTTCCGGCACTGGTATCGGTCTGAACGAGTTTTTTAAGCAACATTTTCATAATCAGGGCATTATACCACCGCCAGCGGGTCAAAAACAGGGTAAAACAAGGGAAAATTTTTGTTGCAGGCGAGGGTAAAAACAGCAATAATGCTGTGTTTATTATTTCGAGCTCTTTTTTAAAGGAATATAAATGGGACCTGTACTGAATGGGCTTGTAAAGCTCCAAAGCATAGAAAGCCGTTTAAGGGCCGCAAAGGCGAAACTAACAAGGTGCAGACGCAACGTAATCATCCAGGAAAACCAAATCAGAAATCTTCAAAACACTCTCGAAACCAAAAAAGAGGAAGTAATGCTTACCAAGGTGCAGTCCGACCGCCTCGAACTGGAGCTGAAATCGCGTGAAGACGAGGTCGCGAAATTCAGAACACACCTGAACACCGCAAAGACCAACAAGGAATACGCGACGATACTGACCCATCTAAACACCACCAAGGCGGACAACTCGAAAATCGAGGGCCAGATTCTGGAACTGCTTAAGGACATCGAGACCGACGAGGCCGAGTGCCAGAATATCCAGAGCCAGATAAACGAGCGCAAACAATCGCTCGAACAACTGCGCAAGGACTCCGAAGTCGCCGCCACCAGGTACGAGACCGAGATTCAGGAAATTCAGGCCGAGTGGAACCAGCAGGCCGAGCAGATACCGGCTGAGCCTCTGGAGGTTTTCAAGCGGGTCGCTGATACATACGACGGTGAGGCCCTTGCGACGGTTGAGACGCAGGAAGGCAGACCTGAAGCTTACAGTTGCGGCGGCTGCTTTATGGGTATTACGACCGAATCGGTCAACCTGCTTTTGACTCGCGACGATATTATCCGCTGCCCGACGTGCACGCGCATACTCGTGATGTCCGCGAATCAGGAAAGTTAATTCTTTAAAAATTAAATTGCTGGAATAAAAAAGCGTTGCCGCAGTCAACAGAACATGTCACGATTTATATCGACGGGGGCAGCCGTGGAAATCCCGGCCCTGCCGCCGCCGCTTTCGTATTAAAAGACAAAAAAGGCACACAATTACTCGCAAGGGCATTTTTTATCGGTAAGGCCACCAACAACGCCGCGGAATACACCGCCATTATCAAAGCTCTCGAAGCGGCAAAACCGTTCGGCGTAAAAGAAGCGGCCATTTACAGCGACAGCGAACTTCTTGTCCGTCAGCTCGGCGGCAGGTATAAAGTAAAAAGCGAAAATATCGCGCCTCTTTTTCAGCAGGCGACGGAACTTTTAAGCGAATTTGCGAAATGGCAAATCCACCATATTCCCAGAGAAAAAAACAAACAGGCTGACAAACTGGTAAACCAGGCCCTCGATTTAAAAAAAGACATCGAAGCAGCTCCTGAAACCGCCACCGAAAACAGGCCGCCGATTCGGCTCGGTGTATTAATCAGCGGCGGCGGCACAACCCTGATGAACATTCTCGATTACATTAAAAAAGGCAGGCTCAATGCCGAAGTTGCCGTCGTAATCAGCTCCCGCTCGAATGCCGCCGGTTTCGAAAAAGCGAAAAAGGCAGGTTTGAACGTAAAGATAATCCGCACGAAAGATTTCCCCGATATCGACCAGTTCAGTGAACGCATCGAAGAGGAACTCGCGGCAGCGAACGTCGAGCTTGTAATTCAGGGGGGGTGGCTATGCATGTGGAAAATACCGCAAAGATATGAAAACAAGGTCATGAATATCCACCCCGCGCTTTTACCGAGCTTCGGCGGCAAAGGCATGTGGGGACATCACGTTCACGAAGCGGTACTCGATGCCGGCTGCAAAGTAAGCGGCTGCACCGTTCATTTCTGCACGAACGAATACGATAAGGGAGCGATTATCATCCAGCGATGCTGCCCTGTCATGGAAGGAGACGGCCCCGCTACGCTCGCCGAACGAGTTTTCGAGCAGGAGTGCATCGCCTATCCGCAGGCCATAAAGCTTTTCGCCGACGGCAAACTCGTTGTCAGGGACAACAGGGTAATAATAAAATCATAATCAGCTAAAACTAAATGAACAGACGTCAAAGAAACATTATACTCAATTTCGTCGGTGTCATAGCCATCACCGTTATAGCAGTTCTAGCGCTGATTAATTTCAAAGACTATGTGAACTGGTCCGAATCCATGCAGGCAATGAACCAACTAAGCCGGATTGTCCTCGACTATCAAAAATCTCACGGCCTGGTGCCACCTGAATCATACATAAACGATGTCATGGAAGAGTTGCAGGGAAAATTACGCCTCGGAAAAATAATATATCGCGCCAGATGGATCGATTTTGACGCTCCGCCGGATGAAATCCTGGCATATGTCAAAAAGAAACATAATTCGCTTCTTGTGCACGATGGATATGTTGTTCTTAGACTCGACGGTCATGTGGAATGGATGGAGCCGGAAGAATTCGAAGAGCTTCTCGCTAAACGGCAAAAGCCGATGGAAAAAGAATCTCTCCCATAATAAACGGCGCCGACAACTTCTCATTGCCGGCCCAGCTTTATAATCCTCTTAACGGTAATCAGGGCTTCGCGACTGCGGTTTCGCTTTTAGCCGCTTCAGGCACTTCGACGCCTTCGAACTTGAGATGCTCTTCGTCCTGAATGTCTATCTTTATCAGGTTCTTGCCCTTGAATACGCCCTGCAGCATTGCCTCCGACAGTGGGTCCTCGATATAATGCTCGATGGCCCTTCGCAACGGCCTTGCGCCAAATTCCGGATTGTACCCCTTGTCGATGAGAAACTCCTTGGCGTGCGAGGTCAGCTCCAGTTTGAGCCCGTGTTCTACCAGCCGTTTGAATACCTTGGCAAGTTCGTAATCCACGATGGTCTGCAGGTTCTCTCTCGTCAGCGGCCTGAACACTATCGTATCATCAACGCGATTCAAAAATTCCGGCCTGAAATGATGCTCGACTTCTTTTTCGAGCATATCTTTCATCTTCTCGTAATTGGCATCAGGACTCTTCTTACCGAACCCGAACCCGGACTGGCTTTTAATCAACTCTGCGCCGATGTTGCTGGTCATAATCAAAATGACATTCTTAAAGTCGATTCGCCGCCCGAAACTATCTGTAAGCCTGCCTTCATCCATAATCTGCAGGAGCATGTTATAAACATCGCTGTGCGCCTTTTCGATTTCATCGAGCAAAAGCACCGCGTAAGGGCGGCGTCTGATTCGCTCGGTCAATTGTCCGCCTTCCTCGTATCCGACATAGCCCGGAGGCGCTCCGACAAGCCTGCTGACGTTGTGCTTTTCCATAAACTCGCTCATGTCTATCTGCACCAGAGCGCTTTCGTCCCCGAACATAAACTCCGCAAGGGCTCTGGCCAGCAGCGTCTTGCCGACACCGCTCGGTCCGAGGAATATGAAGCAGCCCATCGGGCGGTTCGGGTCCTTCAGGCCGCTTCGGCTGCGGCGGACGGCCTTGGCAATCGCTGAAATCGCCTCATCCTGCGAAACAACTCTTTTATGCAATTCCGCCTCAAGCTCCAAAAGCCGCTGCGTTTCACGTTTTTCCAGCCTCGTCAGCGGGACACCGGTCATCTTGCTGACTACTTCCGCGATTATCTCCGCGTCAACCACGCCCGCAGTCTCCTTGTTGTCTTCGTACCACTTGCGCTGCATCTCGTTCTTATCGTCAAGCAGCTTTTGCGCCTCATCGCGCAATGCCGCAGCTTTTTCATAATCCGCGTTCTTGACCGCCTCGTCTTTTTCTCGCTGAAGCTTCTCAATTTTAACTTCTACATCATTCAAATCAGGGGGTGCTGTCATATTTTTAAGCCGCACTCTCGCCCCAGATTCATCAATGACATCGATTGCCTTATCCGGCAGGCACCTGCCGCTTATATAACGGGTCGATAACTCTACAGCCTGGAAAAGGGCCTCGTCGGTAAAACGAACTTTGTGATGTGCCTCATATCTATCCTGAAGCCCCCGCAGAATGGCCAGTGTTTCATCCTTTGAGGTGGGCTCCACGATAATCGTCTGGAACCTTCTCTCAAGAGCAGCGTCTTTTTCTACGTGTTTTCGGTATTCATCGAGGGTGGTCGCGCCAATACACTGCACCTCGCCTCTGGCCAGCGCCGGCTTAAGCACGTTCGACGCGTCGATTGCGCCTTCCGCTCCGCCCGCTCCGACAAGCGTATGCAGTTCATCAATAAACAAAATAACATTCGACGCCCTTTTCACTTCATTGATGACCGCCTTGATGCGCTCCTCGAATTGTCCCCTGTATTTCGTGCCCGCGACCATCATCGCCAAATCGAGAACAACGACGCGCTTATCCTTGAGAATTTCCGGTACTTGCTTATTTACAATCTGCTGGCTTAGGCCCTCGACAATGGCCGTCTTGCCGACACCAGCTTCGCCCAAAAGAACAGGGTTATTTTTCGTACGCCTGCAAAGTATTTGTATCAGCCGTTCAATTTCGTCCTTCCTTCCGATGACCGGGTCAAGTTCATTGTTCACCGCAAGCAGCGTAAGGTCCCTTCCGAAACTGTCTAATGCCGGCGTCTTGCTCTTGGGTCTGCGCCCTATCATGGGACCGGCTTTCATCCCGAGGTCCATCGCACCGGTTTCCTCAACGCCCGCGCCCAAAAGATTAAGCACTTCCTGGCGGACATCCTCGAGCCTCAGTCCAAGGTTCATAAGAACCTGCGCCGCGATTCCCTCGGTCTCCCGAAGTAAGCCCAGCAGGATATGTTCCGTACCGACGTAATTGTGATTAAGCGACCGTGCTTCTTCGATTGCGTATTCGATGACCTTTTTGGCACGAGGCGTCTGGGGGAGCTTGCCCATCGTAATCATATCAGGGCCGCTCTTGACTAATTTTTCCACCTCAAGACGAAGCTTCTTTATGTCCACTTCGAGGTTCTTCAAAACTGTAGCGCCCACACCGCTTCCTTCCTTGACTAAACCCAAAAGTATATGCTCCGTCCCGATATATTCGTGGTTAAACCGCTGCGCCTCCTGGTTGGCCAGCGCCATCACTTTTCTCGCTCGGTCTGTAAATCGCTCGAACATCTGTTTACCTCAAAAATTTCTTTTGAAATTTAAACTATAAATTCCAACCTACTTTTACCTCTGGTTTTATCCGCCTCCATGACTGTTTGACAGAGGGTATCAACTTAGTTTTCTTCCACCGGCGGCATTCTACCACCCTTGCCGAAATCTGTCAAACCTTCAGAATTGTTTATCCTCCACTGGGTCTACTTTTCCCACCTTTCACAAATAATATGCTGAAAATCAATAAAAGTTCTGTTATAGGACGATTATTTTCGCGTAGCAGGGTTTTTATCGACAAAAACCAGCCCCTACTTTGCCCCGTGATGAGTTAATTTTTCATATGAATCTACTGTTTAGCCGCCGACAGAACGTCGGTTTTTTTCATTATATATTATATTTAGCCGCGGGTTTTACCCGCGGTTTTTTACCTACCCCGTCCAGCCTGCCGCGAAAACAGCAAAATCCCGCCAATCTACAAAATTATCATCATTATTGTAGAGGTCGCCAGCCGGAGGAAACGTCGGGTCAACAACCAGCCAGTCTTCCAGAAACACCTCGAGGTCCTGCCCGTCAACTTTATTGTCTGCGTTATAGTCGCCCGGTGTGCCGTTCTGCCAGACCACAAGGTAATTGAGATATTCTTCCAGATTCGTGTAGCCGTCGGCCCGAACTATGTTTCTGTCATTCGGGTCGTTTGGGTCCAACCACCATCTGGCCGTCTCCCACGCGTTCGGCATCCCGTCCCAATCGGTATCAAAAGTATTAGCGTCCCGCGATTCGACAGCAAGTGTCGGAAATCCACCGACATCGCTCTGGTAATTAATAATATCGCCTGTCCGGGATATGACTTCATTTATGATGCGGGTATCTGCCGCGTCTCTGGCAAACCAGTTCCCACCATAAGCAAGCACGCGGTCATACGCTACCGGAGCAGTGTCAATTTTAAGCGGGCTAGTAATCGGAAATCTTTCGGTCATCTTGGTATATCCGCCTGTTGCAGGGGTTATAATCGTCCAGCCTGCATCGTAGCCATCTACGCTATTAGCGTCTTTATCGGGGTCCCAGTAATTGTTCTCGCCCCATACCTTGCGATGAATTGGATTCGTGCGCCCCGTGCAGTCATAGGCAGAATTGGCTTGGCCGGTGGCGCCGGAATTCGGTCCCTTGATAAAATAATTTCGGATAAAATTAAGATTAGACCATTCGCCGTCGGGGGTATCGGGTAACGTTCCACCTTCCCTTAGCACATAGTCCCAGTATAAGCCATTATCATCACTGTAAGTTGTCTGATTCTTCCAGTTATAACCCACATTGTTGACCCAGTCGAACTGGGTAACCACACCCTGGTTATAGTTTCCGAAGCGGGTGAGACGCTGTTTGCAATCAGAGTAAAGGTTATGATGGTGGGTTATGCGGCTGGTCATAGCAGGCCGCAACAGAGGGCAGTATGCGTGGCTGTCCCACTCGAGAGGCTCCGTGTAATATGTCCACTGGACAGTAATATCATTGCTGTCGCCGGTAACCGAGCCGATTTCATCCGCGCCCCAGCTCAAGGAACAATGGTCGATAATAATATCCGTGCTGCCCTCGATTGATAAACAATCCAGCCCTCCGTTAAGATGATTTGGGTCAGTGCCTATTCTACGAATGATTGGCACCTGGTCGGCGTAATATCCTGGTCTGACGCGGATATAACGTACTACCGCGTTGTTGGCCTGATAAAGACGCATATCCCAGTGACGCAAAGTTATCCCGTCACCCGGAGCGGTTTGGCCCGCGATAGTAATATAATGGTTGCCAAATTCAAGTCTGGCTTTAAGGTCGATGTATCCTGAGATATCAAATACAATGGTTCTCGGCCCGGTGGCCGTTCTTAAGCCGTATCGCAGCGAACCGGGGATATTCGGCTCATTTGCTCCCTTCCAGTCATTATAGTCCGCGAGAGTAGTTACGTGATAAACATCGCCACCGCGGCCGCCCGCAGCGTAACAACCGTAACCTTCCGCGCCGGGAAATGCCAACTGCGTCGCCTGTGCAGTTACCCCAACAAATAAGACCAATACCGCTACAGCAACCGCTGTCTTTTTCATCAAACACCTCACTTCACAACAAAAATCTGTTTCCACCTAAAACCGACAAAGGCATTATAACAAATTTAATCGGCCATTTCCACTAAATTCCGCTCCCAAAGGGCAATTTTGCGCAAGTTATTTCAAATTAATGTCCCTCACCGATGGCGTATTTCGTTAATCGGTTGCGCTGCTCGTTTCGTCTATCGTCTTACGGTTGCGTCTTAAAAGACGATTTACGTTTAACACAACAAAAAACGCGATTTGCCTTAAAAATGAGTAAAAAATAAGCCTTGCCGGAGGACATATTCATCACCCTTTTCCTCGCAAGGCTTATTTACTAAGACTCAAAATGACAAGGATTCCGCACTCTCGCCTTTTTATTTTTCCTTTTACCTTCCTTTAGCCGTTACTGTTACCCTCAAGTAATTTCCTTAAGTAATCGTTCTCCCTCCGAGTGGCCTCCAAATCGAAAAGCTGATATTTGATACATATCCGCAGATAATCCAAAGATTCCTGCAGACTGTTGACGCTTTGTTCGAGCTTCTTTTGGTTCTCGCCAGCTTCTTTGGCCAGCATCGCCAGCTTCACACATTGCGGGTCCGTTGCCCCACCGAACTCTTTTAACAGCTCGTTCAATTTGACTTCGAGCTTTGCGTCGTCCATATACCACCTGTCCCTTCTCCGCCGCGTACAGCTCTCACGCCTTTTACATATCCTCCGAAGCCTATTGCTTTCGTATGAGCATTTTACTTACCTATAATAAGTGCAAAACTTATGCCATTCGTGGTAGATTCAAGCAATGCGTTAAACAGTTCTTTTGTACCTATAAAATTGCCCCGCAAAGCCCCTTCAACGTAGTAGTGATAGCGATTGACCCTGAAAACTGATATGCAACTTTTGTACCGTTTGGACCTGTACGTTGCAAAAAAGCAACGCCACTCATTTATGCCTCTTTTTATGCTAATAATTGCGGTCGGTGAATTACGATTTGAGGCCAATGTTGCTTTTTATAAACATAGATAGCCAATTAACCCACACAAGCCAGCCCAAAAGCTACCCCAAAAACAGGATTTCCCTCACCACTGACGCACGTTAATCATTATGCTTGCGCAGGATTCATCACACGCCCGATGAAATACCGCCGCAAACCTAAGGAGTCAACGAATACTCAAAGACACGAGCGCTAAAATTTTTTGCCGATGACCCAACCAACAATTTCTCTGTACCGGTCCCATTTATTGGTATAGCGGCAATCACGGGATACGGCAAACCCTCAACGGCGTCGGTTTTTTGATACACGAGTTTTCCGTTTGCATCGTAGACATACAAAACCAAAAGGTCTGGAAACAGGCTTTTCCTGACTGCAAGGTATTCTGCCTCATCTTTCTTAAACTTGACTGTTACGGCCTTCATGTCTCGAGAGATCCTGCAACCCGGTGCACCGAGCTGCATCACAGTTTCTCCCTTCATGTCAACGATCCTTATCTTATTATCTTCAGTAAGCAGGATATTGGGCCTGGCTTCTCGATTCGGCCATCTGATTACCGCAAATTCATACGACTCTGTGGCAATTTTTTGTTCACTCGCTGCGGTTCCCTCTGAATCCAAAATGGTGAAATCGGTGATCCCTTTGGCATCGTTTGAATCGCTATAACTAATTCTGGCCTTGCCGTCCCCGAAGACATCTGCGATTTCCACATGCTCGATTCCATATACCGGATGCTCCCACTTCATCCTGCCCTCGCTGTTAAGCAGATGTATCCCCTGCCCATACGGGTAATAGACCGCGAATTCCTGTTTTCCGTCTCCATCGATGTCCCCAAAACACAACCCATCGGCTGCGCCCGCGTCCTCGTCATGCTGAATGCAGCTCCATATTTCTTTTCCTCCGGCATCTAAAAGATATATGCCTTCTCCATATCTGTATGCGATAAACCTGCAGGAATTGCTGTCATCCGTATTCAGCGGTTCTATCGTTCTGAATCTGCGACCGGAAAAGTTCAATCTGCCCTGCTCCTGATAACTTTCATTGAGAAATGCAATTCCACCACCCATCGCCACTATAAGTTCCGTGCCATCGCCCCCTCTGCAGCTCATTCGGCTGATACTGCGTACTGTTCCGCAGGCATTGTCCTCAAAAATAACTTTCTCGGTGAGAAAATTGGACGAGGCGTGGTTCAGCACCTTTTTCAATTCCGCAGGCCTTTCCCGCTGAGTCATGAGTTTCATCGAAAAGCTGCTCAAGCGGTCAAATCCGGCTAATATGACCGGAATAGCGCCGGCAATTATTATCACTCTCACAATCCATTTTCCATTCGGAAAAAGCAGCGTAATCGCCCGGTCCATCAACCAGGGAATCAGAAACCACATGGCAGAACCCAAAACACCGAACTGAATCAGAGGCGCAGCTTCACCGAATAATTTAAAAATAGGGTATGGCAACAGAAGGATTGGAGCATCCAGAGAGAAAAACCTTACGAATACAAGCCCAGCGGTACTTGAACTCGAGCCTACGTATGAAATAAAGGCAAGAACTGCCAGACAAAGATGAACCGCCGCTAACACAACACCGACCTTAAATCCTACGGATTTCTGCTTCATTATTTACCTTATTCCGGCTTCATCACACGCCCGATGAACAAAATGCTGCCGCTTTTGTTATCGCGAATCACAAACACAAACGGATGGTCTGCGCGAAATAGCGGCATCTTCTGCGGCGCTGCCGTCATGGCCATCCCGACCCCCGTCGCCGCCGCCGCCTCGGTACCTTCCTCGTTAACATCCACAAACGCCTTATGAACCACCGCCGATATGAATAAATCTCGCTTGCCGTCCATCCCGGAAAAATCGGCAAGTTGCGCCGAAAAAGCGTCCGCCATTCCCATCGCCTGCAAAGTATCAGCAAGACCGAACTGCTGCGCCATCTTGAATCGTGGAATCGACGCAACAACCTTCTGCTTGTGCAATTCAGACAGCCACCGCGAAAGATTTTCACTGGTCAGCTTCTTTTCGAAATCAGCTACACCATCAATCTTTTTGGGAAGCAGAATAATCATAGATAGCTCATCCTTGACATAAGGCAACTCCAGTGCCTGAAAATCCTGTGCCTCCATATATCGGAACTCTTCCGTCTGCCTCATCATCGGGACATCAATCTTTTGCCCATCCAACAGAGTAAACGGCTCATCCTGCGTCCTTTCTTTTTTGAACTGGTTCGCCCATTTGCCCTTGAAGTAAATCGCGTTTGTCAAAACTAATCTGGTATTGCCATTAAGTATGCCTTTAGCTATAAGCTCTTTAATCTTATCTTTGGTTTTTCGCTCCACCCACTTGTTAATTGTCTGCCGCGCAGCTTCGGTATCGCTCACAAAATCAACTTCATTCAGTCCCCCGCCGTAATTCGTTTCTACAAGTGAAAGATATTCCTTTAAAAATGAATACCCCTTCTGCCCCCACAGCGCGTTGGCGACCGTAAGTTCATAGTCCCCCGCAGCGCCTCTGGCGTTCAAACTTTCGATGATTTGCCCAAACACCGAGTGAAACTTACCAGCGTTCACATCATCAGGCCCTGCCGGAAAACGCATCGCCTCCGCCATCTGCGCCTGCGTCTGTCCCTTCGCGCCGGCGTACGCCATCGCCAGTGCCGTCGAGATGCTGTAAGGCGAGAAAAACAGATTCCCTTTTTCGGCCCGCAGCTTGTCATAAAGCGCCAACGCAAATTTATTGTTGCCTTGCGCCACCAAAGCTTCACCGTTGCCTGTTTGCGTTTGGGCCGCAACCGCCGAGGCCAAAACTGCTACCATCAACAAAACTGCTCTACCCGTCTTCATATATACCACCCCTTTCTTTTTAACTTTGACAAAACAAGTCCTTACACATTATAATACACCCGGTTTATTAAGGGAATTTTAAAAAGGGCGATTATGAATTTCGGAAAAGACAGGTACTTGTGGCAGTCCAGGTGGCACATTGTAGCTATTTACATCGCTGTAATCATTATCTTTGTATTGGCGGTACGTATAGATTTTCTCCAGCCGTCGCCAACTTTAAGGCACATCAGGCTGTTTACAAGCCTGCTGACACTGGCGCTGGTCCTGATTGTCGCTTCGAAAGCAGCCAGAATACTTCGCACAATTGACCAGACCAACGACAAGCTTGAAAAAATCTCCGAAGCGCTCGAAAAAGGCCGTTCCATCATGGCGCAGATAAATCAAAATACCCGCCTCAGTGAAGCCACCAAGGTAATCGCCTTCCGCGATATCGACAGGCAGACCCTCCGCGAGGCCGTCTTCGATAAATTACAGCAGCAGGATTACGAAACTACCTACAAGATAATTGATGAAATCGCCCGCCAGCCGGGATACAAGGAATTTGCCGACCAACTGCGCTCGGAAGCAAACGAATACCGCGACGCCACGGACACCGGAAGAATCAACCAGGTCATCACATATATCGACAAGCTCTTAGACAGCTACCAGTGGACAAAGGCAAGCATCCAGATTGAGCGCTTGATTAAAGACTACCCCGAATCCGAAAAAGCAAAATCGATGCGGCCAAAACTTTTGGACAAAAAAGAAGAACGCAAGAAGATGCTGCTTACGGCCTGGGACGAAGCCATAAAACGTCAGGCCACCGACCGGGGTCTCGAAGTCCTAAGAGAACTCGACCTGTACCTTACCCCCAACGAAGGCCTCGCCCTGCAGGAAGCGGCAAGAGATGTCTTCAGAACGAAATTGCACAACCTCGGCGTCCAGTTCGCACTGGCGGTCTCAGCGAAACAGTGGGCGGACGCCATCAATATCGGCCAGCAGATTATGCGCGACTTCCCCAACAGCAAAATGGCCGTCGAAATCCGCGAAAAGTGGGACGCTCTCAAGGAAAAACTCGAACAACGCTCCTGATTCGATTTGCAGGGCGGGGTTATAACCCCACAATTGCACTTTTGCCATTCCCGCGTAATTCAGGCTGTTACCAACAATTTCCTCTACGACGGTGACCAGATGGCCAGTATAGACAGCAACACCCTTGACTATGACAAAAACGGCAATATGATTATGGGTGTGAATAACATACTCGTCTATAACTGGGATAACAAGCTTAGCGCAGCCCTGAGCGCAGTCGAAGGGTCTTCCATCGCGCTGAAATATGACCCCGACGGTAATCGCGTGTATAAAGAATCCACCGTTTCCGGTATTACTACAAAGAGAAAATATATCGTGGATACCGTCGGCGACCTGCCGGCGATTCTGCTTGAGCTTGACCCGCTTACAAATTACAGCATCAAGAAAACCTACATATACGGCAATTCGCAAATCCTTGCCCAGCACGATGGCTCCCATACCGCGCCGAAATATTTCTATCTCCACGACCGTCTCGGAAGTGTCAGGCAAGTAATAAACAGCAGCGGCGATGTCGTATGCCGCTATACCTACGACCCGTTCGGGCAGTTGCACCTTACCGAAACCGAGGACAATTCCGCTCTGCTCAATCCCTTCAAGTACACCGGCCAATACTTCGACAGCGAAACCGGCCTGTATTACTTCCGCGCCCGAATGTACGACCCGTATCTCGCAAGGTTTACAACTTATGACCCGATATTCGGGAAGTTTGAGCAACCATTGTCACTGCATAAATACCTATACTGTGAAAATGAGCCTATCAGCCGAATTGATCCATGGGGACTTTTCTTTCATCCGTCTGGTAATGGTCCAAACTACAATTACGCCCAGACACTTGAGGTAATTCAGGATCTTCATGAGTTATATAATCGTAGCATTCAAGTACTCGGTCAAGATATGGGTTTTGCACATGCCTCCTACGTAGCCTTTTATACCGGTGTTAATTCAGACGATCATATAGGTAGATATGATTATAAGGCTGATCCGACTAAGCCTACGTTCAAGTTATGGCACTATTCTGGAAACATAGAGCGCGGAGATTTTGGCAACTATCTTGCTGGTTATGCGGGTTACTATTATGAAGATATTTCAGGGGTAGCAATAATGCGGGCAGCAGGTGAATATTATTCATTGCGACAGTATCACGAGTTTGACGACCTTAAGAGTAAATTATGGATCACGAGAGGAGTTCTGGGGGCCAATTTGAAGGAATCACAGGAAGGAAGCAGAGGTCTTTGGGGACAGTTAGATGAGATACTGATTAGGGTAGCCCTCTGGAATTACAATATTTCTTATATAATAGAGAATTCTGATGCTTCTCCGAACTTAACAGGTTTTGATTATGGGTGGTAAGATGCAAAACTACTATAAAAATTCTGACAGTAGGAATGGAGGCATTATATTGTGGATTATTGTGTTGCTGATATTTCTTGCAATTGTGGCAGGTTGGATTAATCATAGACTCTATACTCCACCCGCGCTGACTTCTGAAAATTTTCCTGTGTACAGTAAATTTGTGGATTTTGCCAAAAAGTATACTGATGTGAATGAATTTGCTTGCATAGTGATGATAAGTGTTTGCGGGGATGCAAATACTGTATGCCTCAAGGCCCGAATATATACCGACAACATCTGTGAAATATTGGCAGATTGGCATGTACCTGTGAAAGTAAAACTGGATGCAATAGACAAGGCGAATGATATTGCTGACAAATTTTTAGCTACTCAGAACGATTTGAAATATACCGCTAAGGATATGGCACATCAACTACTGGATATTGATTGTGTCAGGTTCTACAAAACTCATGATATAGTCATGTTCTACAAAGCATATGAGCCCTTTTTTCATAAGATGCGACCAGGTGTGGTTTACTCACTAAGTGGAAGAAACCCGAGTGAAATTCAAAGTAATATTTTAAACCAATATAAGCCTTTTCTTAAGATTGAGGGAAATTGGTATGCATCAAGGCGCCTTATGCTTGATGATCCGCGATTCAGATTGCGGCATGTTTCCTTGCCCAAATCCCTGATTGACTGCTCTGCCAGTTTGCAAGAGATTGACCCTAACGAATTGCATAAATTTGACTGATTTTTGAATAATGAAAATTATCGCAGATAACAATTTGAAAGCCCTGAAATACGACCCCGACGGCAATTTGGGTTCGGCCAAAGCTGAAACGGTGTCAATAGCTGTTACTGAAAATCAAACAAAGATTGTGTCTTAATCATCGTGACCTGGTCGGGATACGCGGCGAAGGTATGAATCTGCAGCTCATTTTGCCTCGCTTCAAAATCGACATAGCAAAAAGGCTGCAGGCCGCCTATTTCGAGGGCGGGATATTTTACGAAAATGCCGCGGTTCCTCGCGAACCGCTCCAAGTCCGTGTGGCTCTGTTTATAAAGATTGGGGCTCATCTTCTCGACCTGAAAATCGGTCATATAGCTGACGCCCCTGCTTAATGTGCATTTGTGCGAACGCGGGCCTCGGAACTGAAAACGCTCGACAAGCCCTCTCTGCGGCAGAGGCTGGCCGGGACTGCTGACCACTTCGCTCAAACATACACCGTCAAGGTTGAAAACCGTGATAACGTGAGTGCACCCGGTAATCCATATTTCCGTCTCGTACTTGGCGGTCCGCAACTGCCTGCGGGCGTAAATCTGGAACAACTCCGGATGAATCGGTCTTTGAAAAAGACTGAAGGTCAGCTCATCAATCGCAACATTTATCTGCGGCGTTTCCATACTTTTAGCTTCCCCGATACAAAATTCACTTCCTTATTTCTTCTCGTATTATACCCCAATCGCCGCCGTTTTTCAAGCGAAATATCAGTACTGATAATGCGGTTTGGCCCGCTTATCGGACGATTATTTTGCAAGTGGCGCAAATTGCAAGACTAACAAAAGCGAAAATTTAATGAAAATTTTTCAAAATTAAAGTTTTTTATTAATAATTAGGCGTGAAAGAAAACCGCGTTAATCAGCGTCGCGATGATATCATAAAAAGCGTGGCTGCCCGCTGTGATTCCGAACCCGCGAATCGCGAACAAAAACGCGAAGTACACCCCCGCGACAGTCCTGAATATAAACTCCGTCCAGTTGAACGGACTGCTTTGGCCGAACTGCCCGTGCAAAAATACTATGTGATGATGGGCGCTGAATAACGCCGCCGATATTATCACCGCCAGTATAATCGCGTTTGTCTGCTCGAACTGCAAAAAATCCTGAAATAAAATCATCAGCGCGCAAATCAGAATCAATCGGAAGATAAGCTCTTCATATATTCCTGCCCCGATGCCCGTTACGATGTTCGCCAGTATGCCTGGTTTTGCCGCATCTGCGTCGGCGGTGCTGTTTGTCACAACATTCGAACAATAAATGACTGCCGCTGGCGCTGTAACAGAGCTGGCGCTGAATTGGCGCGTGTCCTTTCGCTGATTGATGGAGCTATTCAAAACCAGACTGAGCATAATCAAAGGCGTCGCCAGCAGTATGCACTCAATCGCCATCGGCGCTAAAACACCGAAACCGAACTGCCATTTCTTGCGTGATACAATCTGCAGCGCCAGTAGAATCGCGACGACCGCAATCGCTGGCGCCGCCCAGGCCAATTTCGCGCCGAAGCCGAGATATTCGAGAAAACCCTGCAGCCACACGAAGGCCACCACGCGAATCTGCGTCTGACTCAGGACATCGGTGTTGATAAAGATTGTCCCCAGCTCGTAAAAGATAATGAAGGGCAGCAGGAAAATCAACGCGTATATCGGTCGGCTCGTCCGGTCAAAATATGAATTCGGAGCGAATTTAAACAACTGCCCCGTGCCATACTTGTATTTGTCCGACCGCATCTTTCGCATCCTTGCCATCAAACTCGTCTCCGTGTAAAAATCCGTGCGGAGTTTAATGTATGCGCACCAAAATTACAATAGTCAAAATGGTCTGCTTGCTCTAAAATATCGCCGCTATGATACGCGAACAATTACTGGAAATTTACAAACTGCTTTTCAAGCGGTTCGGTCCACAGCACTGGTGGCCTGGCCAAACCCGGTTCGAGATAATCATTGGCGCAATCCTCACACAGAACACAAACTGGGGGAACGTCAAAAAGGCCATCGCGAACTTAAAAACCGCCAAGCGGATGACACCGGAGGCGCTTCACAAACTCAAACACGAACAATTGGCTGAACTTATCCACCCTGCCGGTTATTTCAATATCAAGGCCCGCAGGCTCAAAAGCTTTCTCGACTGGCTTTTCGAAAACTACGACGGCAAACTTTCAAACCTCGAAAAAATCGACACTGGCCGATTGCGGGAGGAACTTTTGGCTGTAAAAGGCATCGGGCCGGAAACCGCTGACTCGATTTTGCTTTATGCGTTTGAAAGGCCCGTATTTGTAATCGACGCCTATACCGCCCGCGTGCTGTGCCGCCATCATCTGATAGAACTCGGCGCGGATTATTCACAACTTCAGGATTTGTTCCAGTCGAACCTTCCGCAGGATGTTAAACTTTTTAACGAATACCATGCCCTGCTCGTGCGCACCGGCAAAGACTTCTGCAAACCGACCGCCAAATGCCCCGGCTGTCCGCTCGAAAAGCTCCCCCACGACCCGACCATCGGCCAGGTTTGATTTTATCATTGCGAGGTCTGCCATTTGCAGATTTACTTTGCGAAATTAATTTATGGCAAGCCGTCCTGATAAATCTGCAGGACTTCCGCATCTGATAATGCTCTATTATAAATGCGGACATCGTCGATTATGCCATTAAATCCTGAGGTGCTATCTTTTCTTATTCCTATTCTTACAGGTTGAGGAGTGAGTATACCGAACGCTCCGGATTGAGCGGAAAAGCCTGCCGGCGAACCATTTATATAAAAGCAGACATTTCCGCCGGCCGCGAGGGTAACTGTCACGTGGTACCAGTTTCCGATAGTTACAGTACCAGTCGACGCGTAGGTAGAGTAAGTTTTGCCGGTGCTGGTTTGGTGGAGGAACTGCAAACAGCCGGTAGATTGGTCAACATCGAATTCGTAATTACCCGGATAGTTACTGCCTGCCGTACCGCTTGGTTGTTTGGTTACAATGTGCGCGCGAGTCAGGCTATTTAGCTGTATCCATGCTGTGATTGTAATTGCACTCGGCATATTGAGAACAGCATTATGTGGTACGTTAATGTAATCGCCGGTTCCGTCGAGTTGCAGTGCCCCATCAATCTGGCCGCTTGTCCAAACAGGATTTCCGTTAAGTGTTCCGTGGTTGGTCAGGGCTGAATCATAAGCGGTTGTTCCGCTGGTTTCGTCGAGTTTCCACCAGCCGACACAGCCCGGTCCAGCTTGTGTACAAGTTGTAAAGCTCCAGATATCGCCTTTGACTGTAACAGCGCCATCAAATTCATCAATGCGCCAATAGTAGGTTGTTGAGTAGTTCAAAGTGCCGGGGTCGTAACTGGCAGAACTTGTTGTGGCGACGGGAGTTGTGCTGCTATCGACCTCGCTCGAACTTGTACCGAAATAAACATCGTGCGAGGTTGCGTAAGTCGCCGCCGACCAGCTAAGAGTTATGTCTGGGGCAATGTTGCCGGCGGCATTAGAGGGACTCGGATTGGAAGCTTTACCTGAAAGAGTTGTAAAACTCCAGATATTGCCTTTGACCATAACAGCGCCATCGAATTCATCAATACGCCAGTAGTAGGTTGTCCCGTAGTTCAAAGTGCCGGGGTCATAGCTGTTGACATCTGCTGTTGTTGTGGTGACAGGAGTTGTGCTGCTGTTGACGTCGGCGAAGCTTGTGCCTAAATACACATCGTGTTCAACTGCTCCGAGGCCCGCTGACCAGGTAAGTACCGATTCTGTGTCTATGTTTGCTGCTGCGACGCCGGGATTCGGATTGAATGCTTTGCCGGCAAGATAGATTGCCATGACTTCTGTTGCAGTTAACGCTCTGTTGTAGATTCTGACATCGTCAATTATGCCGTTTATTCTTTCATCATTTGTCAGAGCGCCTATGGTCAACGGGTTCGTGTTCGTTATAGCTGGTGCATTTCCATTGCCGCTTGTCCATGAGCCAGTCAGCGGAACGCCATTGCGATAACATTTAATGCTTGAACCTGTACCATAAGTAAATGTAACAGCGATGTGATACCAATTACCTGTGGATAGATTGGCGTTGGAAGTGGCATAAATATGCCACGTGGAACCGCTTTTGTAGTAGAACTCTAATTTATTAGTGTTTGTTCGCAGAGCATAATTGCTAATAGAGTCACTTGCACCGCCTCGTTTGGCAAGAATAGTTTGATAACCGGACACGCTGTTGAATTTTACCCAAGCCAGGATGGATGTACTTCCTGTGATATCGAGGCTGGTATTGTTCCCGCAATCTACGTAATCGTCTGTGCCGTCAAAGGCTAACGCGCCGGTTATTTGCCCCGTAGTCCAGACGGGGTTACCGTTGAGTGTTCCGTGATTAGTACCAGCAGAATCAAAAGCGGTTGTTCCCTCAGTCTCGTCGAGTTTCCACCAGCCGACAAGGTCCGGCCCGGCGGCTTGTGTACAAGTTGTAAAGCTCCAAATATCGCCTTTGACTGTAACAGCACCATCGAATTCGTCTATACGCCAGTAGTAGGTTGTTGCATAGTCCAAAGTGCCGGGGTTGTAAGTGGCAGTACTTGTTGTAGTGACGGGAGTTGTGCTGCTGTTGACATCGCTGGCACTGGTGCCGAAATAAACATCGTGCGAAGTCGCGTAAGGCGCTGCCGACCAGGTAAGAGTTATGTTTGGGTCGACGCCGCCAGCGCTGCTGGCCGGTGAGGGATTTGTGGCTTTTCCGGACATTGTTGTAAAGCTCCAGATATCGCCCTTGATTGTAATATTGCCATCGAATTCATCTATGCGCCAGTAGTAGGTTGTCGCATAGTTCAAAATGCCGGGGTTGTAGCTGGCAACGTTTGTTGTGGTGACGGGAGTTGTGCTGCTGTTGACATCGGCAAAACTGGTTCCTAAATAGACATCGTGCGACGTTGCGTAAGGTGCTGCTGTCCAGGCAAGAGTTGCAGTTGTTGGGTCAATCCCGCCAGAACCGTTGGCTGGTGACGGACCAGAGGCTTTACCGGCCATCGTTGTGAAGCTCCAGATATCGCCTTTGACTGTAACAGCGCCATCGAATTCGTCTATACGCCAATAGTAGGTTGTCTCATAGTTTAAAGTGCCGGGGTTGTAAGTGGCAACGCCTGTCGTGGCGACGGGAGTTATGCTGCTATTGACTTCGCTGGAACTGGTGCCGATATAAACGTCGTGCGAGGTCGCGTAAGGCGCTGCCGACCAGCTAAGGGTTGTATGAGGGTCTACAGATGGAGCGGCGTTAGCCGGTGAAGGGTTTAAAGCTTTTCCGGACATCGTTGTAAAGTTCCAGATGTTGCCTTTGACCGTAACGGCGCCATCGTATTCGTCTATACGCCAGTAATAGGTTGTCGAATAGTTCAAAGTGCCGGGGTCATAAGTGGCAACGCTTGTTGTGGCAACAGGAGTTGTGCTGCTGTTGACATCGGCGAAGCTGGTTCCAAAATATACGCGGTGCGAGACCGCATTGAGACCCGGCGACCAGGTAAGTACCGCTTGTGTGTCTATGTCTGTGGCTGCGCTGCTGGGATTCGGATTGGACGCCTTGCCAGCACCTCGTGCATAGATGGTCATGATTTCCGCGTCAGATAGCGCCCTGTTGTAGATTCGGACATCGTCGAGGATACCATCAAAGAAGTCCCATTG
>Ga0214473_10000483_pt1 | contig 56438 bp, 64 predicted proteins | sample RVTome_7_FD_203509 | JGI IMG/M metagenome (GOLD analysis project Ga0214473, IMG submission 203509) | Soil microbial communities from uranium-contaminated site in the Upper Colorado River Basin, Wyoming, United States - RVT98D197 | ecosystem: Environmental > Terrestrial > Soil > Contaminated >... | reverse complement strand
GTGAGGAAGAGCCCGAACAAGTTCCGTCCCCATTACACGCTTGCCTTCAGCTATTACGAAGCGGGGCTCTATATGTTGGCTGTAAGAGAGGGCCGGATATCAGTGGCCCTGGAGCCCAATGACCCTCTAAACCGCTTCAACCTCGCTCTGTTTTACGAGAAAACGGGCATGCTCGATGAAGCCGTAAATGAATTCAGGGCGGCCATCGAGCTTAACCCGTGGGATTCCATTGCCCATTACAATCTGGGGAGGGTTTACAGACGCCTGGGCAGGTCCGATGAGGCGAGGAGAGAATTCGAGGAGAGCATAGCCCTGAGCAGGCATTCCCAGGGTTATTGAGAGGCATGGGAAGAACGCTCTTTCTGTTGTTTCTGATCGCCGGGGCAGGGGCGGCCGTTTATTCCAGCACGTTCGAGGCCCCCTTCGTTTTCGATGACCCCACAAATATCATCAATAATCCCCTGATTCGCTCATTCGATTATTTTCTCTCCTCGGGAAAAGTCCAAAAGCTCCCTGCGGATTTCGTCGGGCCCGGACTGAGACTGGCGTTTGAGACGAGGCCGGTGGGGTTTCTCACATTCGCCCTGAACTACAGGCTTAACGGGCTGGACGTATGGGGCTATCATCTTTTTAATATACTCATTCATATTGTTAATTCCGTCCTCGTCTTTGGCCTTGTCATGGTCACGTTCAAAACCCCCTCTATAAGAGGAAAGGACGGGCTTAAAGGGCACCACGCCCAGGCCGTCGCCTTCCTTACGGGCCTTTTCTTTGCTGTCCATCCAGTGCAGACCCAGGCCGTCACATATATAAGCCAGCGGTTCGCCTCTCTTGCCGCGCTTTTTTACCTTGGTTCGCTTCTTTCCTATGCGGGCTCAAGGCTTTCAGAGGGGAAAAAGACGAAGCTCCTGCTTTATGTTGCGTCTTTGTCCGGGGCCGTTCTGGCCATATTCACAAAAGAGATATCCTTCACACTGCCCGTTGTCCTGGCCCTTTACGAGTTCGTTTTCTTCGAAGGGACTTCAAGGCGGAGGGCAGCCCTCCTTCTTCCTTTTTTTTCGACCATGCTGGTCATCCCTCTCAAGCTCGTGTCGGGGGGGCTTCACGACTCCATGAGGCTTCTGGCCGCCTCGGAAGGAGTGTCCAGATGGGACTACCTCTTTACCGAGTTCCGGGTGATAGTCACGTACATAAGGCTCCTCTTCTTTCCCGTGGGCCAGAACCTGGATTACGATTATCCGGTCTATCACTCATTGTTTCAACTGCCGGTCCTTTTATCTTTTCTCTTCCTCTCGGGGCTTTTCATTCTAAGCGTCCATCTCCTCGGCCGTTCCAATCAGAAGTCGGATAAACCGGGGCTTAAGCTCGTCTCCTTTGGGGTCCTCTGGTTTTTCATAACGCTTTCCGTGGAATCGAGCATCATACCCATAGGGGATTTGATTTTCGAGCACAGGCTCTATCTGCCCTCGGTTGGGTTTTTTTTAGCCGGCACGGTAATCTTATTGTCCTTGGTATTTTCGGCATCCGTGCAGGGGAGAGTGAAACAATTCAGATACCCGGCTTTCCTCATCCTGCTTGTTCCGGCCCTGGTCCTTGGAGTGGCCGCTTACGAGCGGAACAACGTCTGGGGGACGAGGGTGGGCCTCTGGGAGGATACGGCGAGGAAAAGCCCTCTTAAGCCCCGCCCCCACAGAAATCTCGCGCTCAGCTATTACGAAGCCGGGCGCTTTATGGATGCCATAAGGGAAGGCCGCGTGGCGGCGGCCCTCGCTCCGGAGGACCCGGTCGTGCATTCCAACTTGGGCCTCTCTTACGAGAAGGCGGGCATGCTCCATGAAGCCGCAAATGAATTCAGGGCGGCCCTGAAAATCGACCCCTCGAATTCTTTTTACCATTACAACCTGGGTATGGCTTACAAGCGTCTCGGCAGGGTCGAAGAGGCGAGGAAAGAATTCGAGGAGAGCATAGCCCTGAGTATTAAATGAGAAAACGGGCATTAATATTTTTGAAACCAGGATAGCCTGTATTCTATAATATTTTTCGATGTCTTTTTTATCCAAAAGAACGCTCCTTCTGCTGTTTCTGATCTCAGCGGCGGGGGCGGCCGTTTATTCCAACACATTCGAGGCCCCGTTCGTTCTCGATGACGGAGATTACATCATCAATAATCCCCTGATCCGCTCGTTCCGTAATTTTATTTTTCCCTGGAAGGTCGAAGACCCCTATGCGGGCCCTTATTTTTTGGCCGGGGTAAAACAGGTTTTCAAGACAAGGCCCCTTGCCTTCCTCACATTCGCCCTGAACTACAGGCTTAACGGCCTGGACGTGTGGGGCTATCACCTTTTCAACCTCCTTATTCACATTGTTAATTCCATTCTTGTCTTTAGCCTTGTTATGGTCACGTTCAAAACTCCCTTTATAAGAGGGAAGGACGGGCTTAAAGGGCACCACGCCCGGGCCACCGCCTTCTTCACCGCTCTTTTCTTTGCCGTGCATCCCGTGCAGACCCAGGCCGTCACATATATAACCCAGCGGTTCGCCTCTCTTGCCACCCTGTTTTTTCTCGCCTCATTGGTTTCCTATGCGGCGTCAAGGACTTCGGAAGGGAAAAAGACAAGGGTTGCGCTCTACGGGGCATCCCTTTTTTTGGCCGTTTCAGCCATGCTCACAAAAGAGATATCCTTTACCCTTCCCGTTGTCCTGGCCCTCTATGAGCTTATCTTCATCGAAGGGAATTTAAGGCAAAGGGCAGCCCTCCTTGCCCCTTTTTCCCTGACCATGCTGATCATCCCCCTGAACCTCGCTTCCGGGGGGCTTGAGAGTTCCGTCGCGGTCCTCGCCAATGCCGAGAGCTTATCCAGACCGGTTTACTTCTTTACCGAATTGCGTGTGCTGGTCACATATATAAGGCTCCTCTTCTTTCCCATTAATCAGAACCTGGATTACGATTACCCGGCTTATCATTCATTTCTCGAACTGCCCGTGCTCTTGTCTTTTCTCTTCCTCTCGGGCCTTTTCCTTCTCGCTGTTTTTCTTCTTTATCGCGCAAGGAGGGCGGGGGAAGACAGGATTGAATTCAGGCTCATCTCTTTTGGGATATTCTGGTTCTTTATCACCCTTTCCGTTGAATCCGGCTTCGTGCCTATGGATTTTATTTATGAGCACAGGGTTTATCTGCCATCCGTCGGGTTCTTTCTGGCCTCTGTTGTGTTTCTGTTATCGATATTGGACAGGCTGAAAAAATTCAGGCATGCGGCCCTCTGGATGCCGGTCCTTCTTGCTCTTGTCCTCAGCGGGGCGGCTTATGCGAGGAACAACGTCTGGAGGACGAGGGTGAGCCTCTCGGAAGACACGGTCCGGAAGAGCCCGCTCAAGCTCCGACCGCGCTATTCCCTTACCCTCAGCTATTTCGAAGCCGGGCGGTACCCGGAAGCAATAAGGGAAGGCCGCGTGGCGGTGGCCCTGGGCCCAAATGACCCTCTCAGCCATTTTTTCCTGGGGCTTTCTTACGAGAAAATGGGCCTGCTCCATCACGCTATAAATGAATTTAAGGCGGTCTTGCTGATTGACCCTTCCGATGGGCGTTCCCATTATAACCTTGCAAGGATTTACGAGCGTTCAGGCAGGCTCGATGAGGCCGGAAGGGAATATGAGGCGGCCATAAGGCTCAAGTCACAAGGTTACTGAGGGTTGCTTCAGTGTTCGTGCTTCGATAGCGCGGCAAGGCAGTAGAAAGCCCTCTTAAGAAGGGCTTTTTTGTTCAGTTTTAGTGTCGCGTGCCCAAAATTCTTGATGTAAATTCCTTGCGTCATTCCCGCGAAAGCGGGAATGACGACGGAGGACTAACCCCTCTTAATCTCCCTTGGTAAGGGGGGTAATCTAAAGAGAAACTTGTCATTTCTTCTCCTTACCAAGACTGAGGAGAGATTACCGACAGAGGCTGGGGCGGGCGGGGACGGGAGAAAAATTCATTGTCGATACCTTATTATGCTCTGCGAGCCGGAGCTGTTCGTTAGCACTCAAAGAGAAAAGGGTATCAACGGGGGCTCCGATAATTTATCGAGTTAATGAATTTTCTCAAACGTCTCCGCCTGCCCCCCAGACTTAGTCTTTCGGACGGGTCTTGCCGTGCTTGATTATATGCCCTGCCGTCCTTGTGGCTATGGCCTGGATGGTGAGGGAGGGGTTGACGGCCCCGCCGGTCACGAACACGCTCCCGTCGCATATGAAAAGGTTCGATATATCGTGGGAGCGGCACCATTTGTCCACGACGGAGGTTGCGGGGTCGTCTCCCATCCGGCAGGTGCCGAGGAGATGGATTGTGCCCGGGATGCGCTCTACATGGGTCCCCCCGGCCCCCGCGAGTATCTCGTCGCAAAGGTCCATAGAGTGTTTGCTCATTTTTTTCGAGTTCTCGTCCATGGAGAACGTGACCTTCGCCACGGGGACGCCGTAGCGGTCTTTCTCATCGGCCAGGGTGACCGTGTTTTTTTCATCGGGCAAGACCTCGCCCACGTTGCCGAGCATCGTGTAATAGGCGTAATGGTCTATTATGTCCATCAGGCGGGGGCCCCAGAGGTGCGGGTTAGCCGTAACGAGCGTGGTAAAGAACTCGATGGGGAACATATTGTATGACTCGAGCGTATAGCCCCGGACAAAACCGTTTTTCGGGTCCGTGGAGTACCTGTCCTCGTTCATTATCCCCACGGGCGGGGTCACCCAGTTGTCGAGGACGGTGTCGAAGCGGGCGATCACGTTATCGCCGAGGTGGACCATCAGGTTTTTTCCCACCATGCCGCTCGAGTTTGCGAGCCCGTCCGGGAAATCGGGGTTTGCGGAGTTCAGGAGGAGCCGGGGGCTCTCTATCGCGTAGCAGGAAACTATGATGACCTCCGCCTCCTGCTCGGTGAGTATCCCTTTGTCGTAATACGTGACGGACCTTGCGAGGCCATTTTTGTCCGTATTTATTTTTACGGCGAAGCAGAGGTCCCGTATCTCGGCCCCGTTCCGCACGGCATCGGGTATGTAGGTGACAAGCGCGCTCGATTTGGCGTCCGACTTGCAGCCGTGCACGCAAAAGCCGTACATCATGCACGGCGAGCGCCCGTCTTTTGAGCCCATGATTATGGCGTGCGGGGCCTTGGCCGCAGCCAAGCCAAGCTTCGCCATCCCCTCCGCAATCTTATAGTCCCTGGCACTCCAGGGTAGCTCCGGATGGGGATAGGGCCCATGGAACGGGGGCCAGGGGAAATGCCTGGGGCCGGAGACGGCAAGGTATTTTTCCACTCTTCTGTAATAAGGCTCCAATTCCTTGTATGTAATCGGCCAGTCGAGGGCCAGCCCCTCGCGCGTTTTAAGCTCGAAGTCCTCCTCGTGGAGGCGAAGTGTCACGGCAGTATAGTGGACGGTGGTGCCGCCCACCGCGCGCCCGGTGTTTACACGACCCAGTTCGAGGGGGTCTTTCCCGGTAGTGATTCTCAAGTCGTCCCAATCGAGGCGCCCGTCGAGCATCTTGAGTTCATCGTTATAAAAGTCCTCCTGCGTATGGAGCCAGGGACCGGCCTCGATCACGACCACCGATAGGCCCGCGTGCGCAAGTTCCCTCGCGAGCACCGCGCCGCCCGCCCCGGAGCCCACGATGCAGACGTCCACGGGCCCCTTGTAACGCTTCATCTCTTCTTTAAGAGGTTTCATAGAGCAGGCTAAAAGGTCTTCCAGCCTGGGAAGTGCATCCTCCGCTGGAGGATTTCCCGCTGTGTTATCCAGACGTATCCTTCGGGATAGGCCGGGCCGGGAAAGCCCATCCGCATCCACGCGAGGGGATGCGCGCAGTACCCTATGAGGCTTTTAGAGAGGAGTTTTGCAAAAAACTTTTTATTGCCTTCGTTGCCTTCCTGTATATCGGATAGTACGCTGTCTTGCTCTTCAGGCGTGAGGAGGGCAAAAGAGCGGGTGAATTTCCGGAGAGCGGTTTCCTCGATCCCTCTTATGCCTATATGGAAGAGTTCCTCCTCGGCGGGCATCCCCTCCTCTCTGTCTCCCCGCCCCAATGGTCTTCCTACCGCCCAGTCGAGAAAGCTCACCAAATCGATGCGCTCGGTCTCGTGCTGGGGGATAAGGCGGTTCAAGGCCGCCTCAAGTATTATGGCCTCGTGCTTCGAGAAATGCTCCAATTCCGGGCGCCTGAAGCGGGTCTCCATGCGTTCGAGGAGCATCTCCCGCGTTTGGGTGTCCCAGTTTTTCATGTACCCTTCGAGTTCCTCACGGGAGATGCGCATATTCTCTTTCTACTCCTTATTTACCAAGACCCCAGGCGAAATAGACGATCAGCATGGAAAGCGACATGGCCATGAATATCATGGGGATTATCACAGGGGGGCCCACCATGAAATTCCGCAGAGAAAACCCCCCGATGTAATTTTTCACGCCCCTGAAATGATAGTACGTCCCTCCGAGCCCCCCGAAGGTGCCTATCGCAAAAATGAGCACAAAGAGCCAGTCCAGAATGCCCCCGTGTACGAATGAATAAACGATGCCCATAGCGGCAAGGAGCGGCGCTTCGACCACGGGCGCCCACATCACCCGGTGCCTGAAGGCCCCTCTCCAGTGGAAGAGGACCACCTGAATCCAGATAAGGACAAAGGCCAGCCCGATGAAGAGATAAAAGAAATTAAGGAGGCCCCAATTGTCCCACTCTGTCATGATTTCTCCAACATTTAAAGTTTTTACCGGGGCGAGTTTCTTTTTTTAAAGTTTACGGCGGAAGTTCGGGGCCTTCAAGCACTTTTATTAGGTGGGGGCTCCGCCCCCTGGACTCCCGCAAAGGGGAACCCTTTCAAAACGGGTGCTGCGCACCCTTTGGGGCCCCTTTGAACCCTCGTTTTAAGAACGATGGGGGCCGGGGGAACTGGTTCCCCCGCGGGGGTCAGGGGGCAGAGCCCCCTTTTAAAAGAAAACTCCCATCGGTTATCATCTTAAATGCTAAAAAACCAGAGGCCGTTCCTCACAACCGGCATAGGGAGCCTTCCGCACACGGACCCGTATGAGGCGGTGAACCTTGTCCTTTCCACTTTCGACATCCCCTTCTGGCCCCAGCTCCCTAAGATCTCCTTCAGGGAACAGATGATACCGCAATACACGGAGGGCCTCCCCTTCGTGAAAATAGACGAGGGGAAAAAGACCGTATTTGCGGAAAGGGGCCGCACGGACGAACTCGAAAGGTTTTATGAGAGCGTGAGGGACGATATGAGACTTGCCATCTCCGAGTCCTACGCGGAGGGGCTGCACGTTTTTTTACAGGTCACAAAGGGTAAGTTCTTTAAATATCTAAAAGGCCAAGTGACGGGGCCCCTCACGTTCACTTTGGGGCTCAACGATTCCTCCGGAAGGCCCGTTTACTTCGACGAGGAACTGAGGGAAGTCTACCTCATGTGCCTTAAGGCCAAGGCCCGCTGGCAGGTCGATATGCTGAAAGCGAGGGCCGGGGACGTCCTCATATTCATAGACGAGCCCATCGCCTCTTCTCTGGGGAGCACTGCTTATATATCCGTCTCCCGCGAGGAGAGCCTGAGGCTTTTGAGGGAGATGGCGGGGAGCATAAGGGAAAGCGGCGGCATCCCGGGAATCCATTGCTGCGGGCGTGCCGAATGGCCTCTCTTCCTCGAATCCGGCATAGACATACTGAGCTTTGACGCGTTCGATTACGGGGAGACCATCGCCCTTTATCCCAACGAGATAAAGACCTTCCTCGAATACGGGGGGACACTCGCCTGGGGCATGGTGCCCACGACCGAGGCGATAACGGAGCAGAACGAGGATAAATTATACGGCCTCTTCATGGACAGGCTCGATTACCTCGCCCGCTCCATACCGAGGACCCTCCTTACGGAACGCATCATGCTCACGCCCTCATGCGGCACGGGCTCGCTCTCCGTGGAGCAGGCGATGAAGGTCTTTCAGCTCCTCGTGAGGCTCAAGGAGGCCCTCTCCTGAAAATGAAAAAAGGCCTTTTTATAACCTTTGAGGGGATCGAAGGGTCCGGGAAATCCACGCAGGCGAGACTCCTTTATGAGTATCTTATAAAGAAAAAAATCGAGGCGGTCTTGACCGCCGAGCCCGGCGGGACGCTTGTAGGGCAAAAGGTAAGGGAAGTCCTCCTTTCCCCGGAGCACAAGGGGATGAGCCCCGTAACGGAGCTTTTGCTCTACAACGCCTCAAGAAGCCAGCTTATAAGTGAACTCATAAGGCCGGCAATTAAAGAGGGGAAGGTCATTATCTCGGACAGGTTCTCCGATTCCACAGTGGCATATCAGGGATACGGGCGGGGACTCCCCTTAAAAACGATTTCCGCACTCGACAGAATCGCCACCGGCGGCCTGAAACCGGACCTTACCATTTTATTGGATTTGCCGCCCGAAGTTGGCTTGGCGAGGAATAAAAAGGACAAGAAGAAATTCGCGGACAGGCTGGAGCTTGAGGAATTGGAGTTTCATAAAAGGGTGAGAAAAGGCTTTTTAAAAATCCGGCAGGCTGAGCCCAGGAGGGTGAAGAGGATAGATGTTTCAAAGGGCGGAATAAAAGAGATACATAAAAAAATTGTGCAAATAATTGAGCAGGTTATCAAAGAAATAAACTAAGGGCGGGGCATCCTCACACCCGCGGGGTGCATAACCGCGGCGAGTTTCTTTTTTCCGGCTTTTATATGCCTGCTGCGCCGCTTTCCTCATGCTCCCGCTCTGTGCGGATACCCCGCCCTCCTTCCGAATTCCGTTTCCTTTTCGCTGTTTGCAACGGAACGAAGGAAGATGGGGGTGGATGGGGTGAAAAGTGAGGTGACGGTGAGCAAATCATGAGCGGGTGAGAGCCCGCGAATCATAATGATCTTTAAAGTCCATACGAACCCTTTCAGCTCACCCAAGGGGCTTTAGCCCCGTTCCGATAAATCCCTACCCGCCACCCCCAGCTTCCTTCCGCAATCAGGACACGGGTGGGCGGATGCCCATCCCTCTTCTTCTACCCTATTTTAAATGCTGTGCACCAGATAAATCATAAGGAAAATACCTATCACGAGCACAGAGGCCGCAAGGAGCACATCGAGGATCACGGAGGGGCTGTAGGTGTCTTCGTCTATTTGTCTTTCAACCTTTTTGTATCTTATGAAAGCGAGCACGCCCATTAATGCACCGAGGCCGATGACGGCTATGCCGAATATGGATGAGAGGCCGAGCCGTTCCGCCTCGGGAGGCGGGACTAATATTTTGCCTTCCGTTAAACCCAGCATATAGCGGAGCTGTCTTAAAAACAGGGCGAACTTTTCCACGACAAAGCCGAACGCCATTATGCCGATGCTGGTCCTTATCCAGGCCAGGAACGTGCGCTCGTTGGCCATATGGACGCGGCGGTTGCGCACCCTCCGCTTCTTCTTATCTTCAGTCAGCTCCGCCATCTAAGCTAATTCCTCCACCTTCAATTCCCGCATGAAGGCCGCGGTCTCCTCGGGGAGGGCCACATTGATATAAATTCCCGAGCCCAGCTCAAACCCGGCCGGCTGTATGAGGCGGGGTATTATCTGGATGTGCCACAGATAATAGGACTGCTCCTCGTCTTCCACCGGGGTGGTATCAATTATAAGATTGTAGTCGGGGTTTCCGAGGCCGTGATAGATTCTCGCAAGCACGTCCTTCAAGACCGCCGCAAGGTCCTTTATCTCTTCTTCCGAGATATTGCCGAATGAGGACTTGAGCACCCTCGGCATTATCCAGGTCTCGAAGGGGTAATGGGACGCGAACGGGTGCAGTGAGACAAAGTGCACGCTCTCGCTCACGACCCTTGTCTTTTCATCGAGTTCGTCCGCAAGGAGGTCCAGGTGCAGGCACCTGCCCGTATTGTCGAAATACTGTATCGTCACCTCGTATTTCCTTCTTATATAAGGCGGCACTATCGGGGAGGCCACTATCTGCGAGTGGGGGTGCTGGAGCGAGGTGCCCGCCCCGGCCCCGTGGTTTTTGAAAATGATGATCTCTTTTATGAGCGGGTCTTTTTTCAGCTCATTGTACCTGTCCCGGTAAGCCCTGATCAGGCTTTCGACGTGCGGGGCCGACATGAACGGAATATACTCGTTGTGGACGGGGGTCTCGATGAGCACCTCGTGCCTGCCATAGCCGTGAGTTTTTCTGAAGAGCTTCCGTTCCTCTCTCGCGGTGCTGCCGTCGGGTGTCAAGGCCGGATATTTATTCGGCACGATCTTCAGGACCCAATCCCCTTCTTCGGGATACCGGGCCAGGACCTCGGGCGTCATGCGCTCGTTTCCGGGGCAGAATGGGCAAGTCCCGCTCCAGACCGGTTCGGGCCTATCGGGCCTTTCCTTTTTGAACTCGTGCGGACGCCTGGCCCTTTCCCTGGCGATTATCACCCAATCATAAGTGGTGGGGTCCTGTCTCAGTTCGGACATGTCGTTATAAACAAATTATATGCTTCCTCGCGGCCGGGTCAAAGAAAAAAACAGGCAAGTTTGCGATAATAAATAAAGGCGATGTTTAAGGAAAAGGATTTCGAGATTATTGTTATCGGCGCGGGGCACGCCGGGTGCGAGGCGGCGCTCGCCGCTTCAAGGATGGGCCTTGATGCGTGCCTCTTGACCCTGAACCTGGACACCATAGCCCAGCTTTCGTGCAACCCGGCCGTTGGGGGGCTCGCGAAGGGGCACCTTGTGCGGGAGATAGACGCCCTCGGCGGCGAGATGGGGCGCATCTCCGATAAAGCCTGCATTCAAAGCAGAATCTTGAACCGCTCCAAAGGCCCGGCAGTATGGTCTTTAAGGCATCAGGCGGACAGGTCTCTTTACCGCATTCATATGAGGAGGGCCGTGGAGAGCGCGGAAAATCTTGTGATAAAACAGGCGAGCGCCGAGAGGCTTCTTGCAGAAGACGGGGAGATAAAAGGTGTGGTCACGTCAACCGGCGCTTTCTATGGCGCAAGGGCCGTTATCATAACGACGGGCACTTTCTTAAAAGGCCTTATGCATATCGGGCTTGACACCCAGGAGGCGGGAAGGGCAGGGGAGTTCCCCTCGGTTGGCCTATCAGACTCTCTCCGCTCTCTCGCTTTCAAGATGGGAAGGCTCAAGACCGGCACCCCTCCGCGCCTTGACGCAAAGACGATAGACTTTGCTAAAACCGAAGAACAGTGGGGCGATCTTCCCCCCATCCCTTTCTCCTATTCGACCGAAACGATCGCCAACAAACAGCTACCCTGCTATGTCACGTACACGAATGAGGTGACGAAGCGGATAATACTTTCGAACTTGGACCGCTCGCCCCTTTACAGCGGGAAGATAAAGGGCATAGGGCCGCGGTATTGTCCCTCGATAGAGGACAAGGTGGTAAGGTTTGCCGAAAAGCCGCGCCACCAGGTTTTTCTTGAGCCCGAGGGACTTGAAACAAGCGAGTATTACGCGAACGGGATTTCCACGAGCCTGCCCTATGACGTGCAAGTGAAGCTCGTGCGCACGATACCGGGCCTCGAAGAGGCCGAAATCATGCGCCCCGCATACGCCATCGAGTACGACTTCGTCCACCCGACCGAGCTAAATCATACACTCGAAACGAAGCGGGTAAAAAACCTTTTCCATGCGGGGCAGATAAACGGCACCTCGGGTTACGAGGAGGCGGCGGCCCAGGGACTTATGGCCGGCATAAACGCGGCATTGAAAATAAAAGGCGAGCCACCTCTTATACTGGGAAGGCACGAGGCATATATAGGGGTGCTCATAGACGACCTCGTCACAAAGGGGACGATCGAACCCTACAGGATGTTCACCTCGCGGGCCGAATACAGGCTCCTCCTTCGGCACGATAACGCCGATATGCGCCTTTGCGAATACGGGAAAAGAATAGGGCTTCTTCCCTCCGGGGAATACGAGCGGTTCGCCCGGAAAAAACGATGGGTAGGGGAGGAGATTGAAAGACTCCGCAGTAAAAGGGTAAAGCCGGTACACATAAATGAATTGCTTTTCTACCTTGGCAGTTCCCCCGTTGCGGAAGACATAACACTCGAAAAGCTCCTTAAAAGGCCGGAGCTAAAATATGCCCATATCAAATCCCTTAATGGGAATCCGTTCCCCGCGCCCTCTGTGGAGGCCGAAGGGCTCGTTGAGACGGAGATAAAGTACGAGGGCTATATAAGAAAACAGATGGAAAGCGTGGAGAAGCTCCGCGATTCCGAGGAGAGGGCGATACCCGATGGGCTCCAGTACTCCTCCCTCCCGGGGCTTTCAAACGAACTCAGGGCGAAGCTCGAGGAGGTAAGGCCAAAGAGCATCGGTCAGGCGGGGCGCATACCGGGGATGACCCCTGCCGCCCTTTCGCTTATCCTTATTGCTTCGGAGAGGATAAAGAGGTGCCGTTAGTTATTGAGCTTAGAGATTATCTTCCCCTCTCGGCCGGGGAAAAATACCATAAGGGGTATATGGTGCCCGGAAAACCGGGATGGGCCAGGATAATGATTTCGAAAAAGAGGGCGGACGGGCTCATAGAGGCCGCCAATTACGTTATCTTTACAAATCCCGAGGGGAAGCTCCTCTGGCACAAGCCCGTCCTCATGAAAATCCAGAGCGAGAGTGAATTCGAGAGGGATCTTGAGGAATTCAGGACCCTGATTGAGGGGGCCGGGCTCCTCATCTTCATAGAGGATTACAGGGAGTGAGCCCCGAAGAACTCCTTAAGGAGGGGCTCCGGGAGCTTGGGATTCTTGCCGGAGAAGATACCCTTGGGGCATTTCTCATCTACCTTGAAGAGTTAAAAAGATGGAATCGCTCATTTAACCTTACTTCTTTGAAAGATGACAGGGAGATAGTGATAAAGCACTTCCTCGATTCGGCCCTTTTTCTCAAGGCCATAGAGGGAAGGGGGGAAAGCATAGCGGACGTGGGGAGCGGGGCGGGCTTCCCGGGCATCCCTCTAAAGATATTAAAGCCCCGGCTCCGGATAGCCCTGATAGAGCCCTCGGGGAAAAAGAGCGCGTTCCTAAAGCATATGAAAAGGAAGCTCTCCCTCGGGGACCTGGACGTCATTGATAAAAGGATAGAAGAAATGGAGGGCAGTTTCGACATAGCCCTTACGAGGGCCCTTTTCAAGGCCCCGGAATTCATAAAAAAGGCCCGGCATATAGTGGAAAAAGGGGGATTTTTCATACTCGGGAAGGGCCCGGCCTACGAAAAAGAGCTAAAAGGCCTTCCGGTAGAAGAGATAATCAGCCCGGCCCTGCCTTTCACGAAAGCGGTGAGGCATCTCATAATCATCAGGAACGCATAGCCTTCCCAAAATATCGAGGTTATGAGAAAATTTAATTGGAAGGTCTTCGTGTTTACCGCAAGAGAAAGGGGATCAAGATGGTCAAGACCAGGAGCATAAAAGAGGCCGCCATGAAAGAGCTTGCCCTCGAAAACATCAAACCAAGTCCCCGGAATACAAAAAGAAAGTCCGCCGCCTGCCTTAACAGGGAATGCCGCTTGAGGGTTTACGGGTGCACCGGCGAATCGGGGTGCCCCGGCTACAAGTCCCCCTGATTCACAAAGTTTTCACAATTCCTTCAAACCTTCTTCATGCCTGAAGTTTAAAGTTTAACTTAGACGGGCGCGAAGGAGGTGATCGGATGAAAAAGGCGCTTATGATAGCCGTTCTGGGAGTGTTCCTTGCGGCAGGAGTCGCCTCGGCCCATATGATGGGCCGGCATGACGGGCATGGGATGCGCGGATACGGGATGCATGTAAGGTACTCCGAGATGGGGTTCCAGGACACGAAGGCCAACAGGAAATTTCTCGAGGAAAGTTATCTTCTGAGAAAGGAGATGAACGAAAAGAGGTTCGAGCTGAGGGAGGCCATGAGGCTGGACCAGCATGGAAAGGCCGACAAGCTGAAGAAAGACATCAGGGAACTCAGTACAAAAGTAGCCAAAATAGCAAAAAATAACGGCTGGGAACCGGACAAGCGGCGCGGAGACTGCCGGGGCAGGACATGGTGAGTTATTAAACCCCTCCTCACCCCCCAAAAGGAGGGCCGAAATAGGCCCTCCTTTAAAAAATTGAATCTCAAAGAGGGCAAAATAGGGCCCTCCTTTCATAAATTCTTCAAACTTTGGATGTACTCTTAAGTATGGTTAAAAAGTTTATTTTGGGCTTGTTTTTGCTTCCGCTTCTTACGACGGGGCTTTTTGCCGGGGAAGCCAAGCAAGTGGCCGACAAAAAGCCCGCCATCATTTACGGCGATTATTGCGTGAGCCCCTACGGGTACTGCACCCGCGAGATGACTATGCAGGAGGCGAGCCATGCGCTCAAGGTATTCTTCCGGAAAAGGGGCTTGGATCCCGTCGTGCGGGCCCACCTCGGGCGGTTCGTGAAGGCCGATATTTACAAGGGCCCCCACTTGATGGACAGCATCATCCTCGACAGAAAGACAGGGAAGATGCGCTCCATCTACTGAGTTCACTCCCCATCGTTCAAAATTTTTTCACATAATCCCTAAAAATTCTTCACCATTTTTTTAAAAAGTCTTCAAATCCGAGAGAGATAATTTAATCACAATAAAAACTCAAAGGAGGCAACGAGGAATGAAAACACTTATGGTCGTGCTCGTCATCGCGGCGCTCATGGCGCCCGCACTGGCCCTTGCGGCCTCACCGCAGGCCGAGACCTGCTGCATTAAAGGGGCAGATTGCATGCAGGCCGGAAAGCACCTGCACCAGGCCCCCGCGAAGGCCGACACCTATCCCGGCTCGAACGTCCCCACGGTAAGGGACATCGAGGTGCGGGAGAACGATTAACTTCCCAAACGGGGGGAGGCTTTGCGCCTCCCCCCCAAAAAAATTCCATCTAATGAAAGCTTTCTCTTATTGCCCACATCAAGTCCTCAAGTAGTGGAGACCAGATAAAAGATCTTCCCTCGTTGTCCCCTCCCCCTTTAACGGGTGGGGGTGAATCGAGAACGTGGGGGCTGATTTCACTCGTTTCGTAAAGGTTCCACGGGATTGAGCCTTGCGGCCTGCCATGCAGGGTAGATAGTTGCCGAAAACGAGATGGCGAGCGCCGAGAACGCCACGAGGACGAAATCCCTCATGTTCATCTTCACGGGCAGATGGCTAAGGTAGTAGACATCGGCCGGAAGTTTTATGATCTCATAGGTGTTGAGGACATATCCCAGCACATACCCGCCGCTTACGCCTATCGCCGTCCCCGCGAACCCTATCAAAAGCCCCTGTATCATGAACACGGCCATTATGCCCCGGCTTGTGGCGCCCATGGCCTTTAATATCGCGATCTCCCGCTGTTTTTCTATCACGTTCATCATGAGCGTGCTCACGATGTTGAACGAGGCCACAAGGATTATAAGCGCGAGGATCACGAACATGGTTATCTTTTCGAGCTTAAGGGCGGCAAAGAGGTTCCTGTTCATCTGTATCCAGTCCTTCACGTAGTATGGCATCCCGAGCCGGATGGATATGGCGCTCCTCACGTCGGGGGCCTTGTAGATGTCATCGAGCCTTAGTTCGACCCCGTTCACCCGGTTCCCCATGGAGAAGAATTCCTGCGCCGACCTTATGTCCGTGAGCACGAGGTTCGAGTCATATTCGAACATGCCGACCTCGAAGACCCCAGCCACCCTGAACTCCCTTACCCGGGGCAGCATCCCCAATGGGCCAAGCTCCCCCGTGGGGGAAAGGACCCGCACCGTGTCCCCCTTGAAAGCGCCGAGGCGCAAGGAGAGTTCATTGCCGAGTATTATCCCCGGCAGGCCCTCTTTTTGCGGTTTCAGGTCTTCAAGAGAGCCCTCTTTCATGTGCTTTTGTATCTCGGTCACGGTTTTTTCGATATCGGGGTCTATGCCCCTGATGTAGACCCCCTGGGCGTTATCGCCGCGGGAGAGCATGACCTGCCCCAGCACAAAGGGCGAGGCGGAAACAACATGCTTCTCTTTCTTCAGGGTGTTTATCAGGTTGCCGTAATTTTCTATCGCGCCGTCGAAGGAGAGCACTACCGCGTGGGCGTTCACGCCCAGGATTTTCCTCTGAAGGTCCTCGTGGAAGCCGCTCATCACGGAGAGCACCACGAGGAGGGTCATCACGCCCAAGGCCACCCCTCCCAGGGAGACAATCGTGTTAAACGAGATGCCCTTCTGCTTTTTCGACTTAAGGTAGCGCAGGGCTATGAAGAACGTGTATGGCAGTTTCATGTCGGTCTTTTAATTTTAACATGATGGCGCGATGGAATATGGGCGCTCTTACACCCGGTCCGGCGAGGGGACAGAGGCTTTGGCCTTATAGGGCCGGCCCTGCCGGGTGTCGCGCCGGTAAAACTCACTTTCGATATCCCTCAATATCCGGTGCTTGTTCGCCCCCCATTGGGGCGCGATAAGGATCTCGTCGGGAGCCGTCGCAAAAAGCCTCTGGAGAACTATATCGGGGCTCAGGCGCTCAAGGAAGTCGGCCGCGAACTCCACATACTCCTCGTACCCGAAGACATGAAAAGGCGCTTCCTCGTATATCCGCGCGAGCTTCGTGTCTTTAACCACCTGGAGCTGATGGAGCTTTAAAAACCCTATCTCAAGCTCGGAGAGGACCTCGGCCATCCGGAGCGTCTCCTCGCGGGTTTCGGTAGGGAACCCCGCGATTATATGCGCGCCGATGTGAATGCCCCGCCCGCTCGTAAGTGCCAGGGCATCGAGGAAGCACTTGTAATCGTGTCCCCGGTTGATGAATTGCAGGCTTTTTTCGTAAATGGACTGAAGCCCGTATTCGATCAATATAAAATGATGTCTGGATAGCTCTTCGAGGAGGGCAACTTTTTCCTCGTCCACGCAGTCGGGCCTTGTGCCGATGGCCAGCCCCACGACGGAAGGATTTGAGAGCGCCTCCCTGTAATATCCCTCAAGCACGGGGAGAGGGGCATATGTATTGGTATAGGGCTGGAAATACGCCAAAAAAATCTCGGCCCCATAGCGCAGCTTGAGATACTCGATGCCGTTTTCGACCTGCTCCGTAATCGAGAGCGTGGGCTTGCAGGAGGAAGGCCTGAAACTCGCGTTATTGCAATAAATGCAGCCTCCGTACCCCACCGTGCCGTCCCGGTTAGGGCAGGTAAAGCCCGCGTCAATGTTCACCTTGTGGAGCTTTTTCCCGTTGAAGCGCCGCTCCACAAAGGAGGCAAAGGAATTATAGCGCCGCTCTCTCATCTTTTAATTATCAGTCCGGAAAAGAGGTTAAGTCAAATTAGAAAAGAAAAAAGCTCCTGATTGAAGGGCTGGGCATCCGCCCACCTCATTGAAATGTGATGAGGGTGCATAACCGCGGCAAGAATCTTTTTTTCCATACCTAAGGGATCTGGCTCTAATTGAAATCTTTTACGCCGCTTTCCTCATGCTCCCGCTCTGGGCGGCTACCCCACCCTTTTCCAACTTCTGAGGCTCGCCATTCCCCAGGCTTCCTTTCTTTTTCATCTTCGCAATGGGTTTTGCAGTTTTGCAAAAAATTCCAACTCAAAATTCCTTTATTTTCAGTTAGTTGCATCTGGCACGGCACGTGCATATTAAAGGGCAAGAAAGAATGAAAGGAGGAGGAAGATGAAAGCAAAACTCTCAAATAAAACGGCCCTCATAGGAGCGGGGGCAGGTCTGGTCCTCTTCGCAATATTCGGGCTTCTTCCCGGCTCATTCCTCGGCGGCGTCATGGGGCTTAACATTGCCGGGACCCTCTTCGGCTATCCCGTAACATCGAGCATCCTGCCGAGGATAATCGTGGCCGTCTCGATGCTCATAGGGGTCATGGTATCGGGCATCATCTTTACCCTGGGCGGAAGCATTGTCGGCTGGCTCGCCGGAACGCTCCTCGATGCGGCAACTGCCCCAAAGGAAGCTAAAGAGAAAGAAATAGCGAAGCACTAATTTTTTAAATCATGAAGGAGGAGAGTAAGATGAGAGAGTCAGCAAGGATAGGGAGAAAGATCGGGGCGGTGCTCGGAGCCATAGGGTTCCTCGTATTCGGCCTGGTGCCGGGGTTCTACTTCGGAAGCTACGGGACGCTCGTCGTCCTCCATCACCTGTTCGGGCACTCGGTGGAGCCCAATATAATCGTGCGGATGATGGTCGTCGTTGGCACGCTCCTGGGGCTTTTCTGCATGGCCTCCGTGAGCATAGTCCTCGGCGCGGTCTTCGGGACCCTACTCGGCTACGCCGTGGAAGCCTTCTCCGCCAAGCCCAAAGTGGCAGAAGAAGTAAAAGCGAAATAGGAAACGGATGCGGGGCTCTGCCCCGCGCCCCGCTGGGGGCCAGCCCCCAGACCCATCGCTAAAAAGGGGGATGCCTTCGGCATCCCCCTTGTGTCTTAAAAACGAGGGTTCAAAGGGCCCTCGGCCCTTTGCGGGAGTCCAGAGGGCGGAGCCCTCTGCTAATTATCTACCCCCCGGCGATGTAGTCTTTCAGGTAATGGATTTCGGAGCGCAGGTTCCCGATCTGGGTCTGGATGATGTCCCTGATGGAGAGCATGCCTATGATTTTCCCGTGGTCCATGACGGGCAGGTGCCTTATGTTCTTCTGGATCATGACGGACATGATGTTGCAGAGTTCCTCGTCCGGGTCGGCCACGATGATATTTTGCGTCATGGCGTCCTTCAGGGCTACCGCGCTGAAGGGGTTCTCGTTATTCACATAGCATCTGACAACGTCCCTTTCCGTGAATATCCCCATGGGTTTGCCGTCCTCCATAACCATGAGGGCGCTTATCTTTCTGGAATTCATGGACCTTATGGCGTCCTCGACGGTATTGCCGCTTTCGATGGAGACAACGTCCTTTCCCTTGGTTTCAAGGAGTTCTTTGACTGTCATTTTAGAAACCCTCCTGTATTGGCAGACAAGCCGGATTGCTTATTATACAGAGAAGCGGGGCAAATTCAAAAGCCCCCCGGATTCAAATGCCCGGCCGGTTCCGCTATACTTTTGTGAGAACCGGCAGGCCACGCCCATTAAAAGGAGGAAAATCCCTGATAAGCAGGATACATTCCGCAATTGAGGTCCTCACGCTCTCAATAAGCCTCATAGGCGTCCTGGTAGTAGTCTGGGGCGTCCTTCAGGGTATAGCGGGATTCCTGTACCTGAAGACAAAAGGGCGGCGCAGGAAAGAGGCGAGCGGCATCGAGGAGAACAAGAGGCTGCGCAGGGAGCTTGGGGCCCATCTCCTCCTCGGGCTTGAAATATTCATTGCCGCCGACATCATCTCCTCCGTCGTAAGCCCCAGCTGGGACAAAGTGGGCATACTTGCCGTTATAGTCGTTATCAGGACGATACTGAGCTATTTTCTGGAAGTGGAATTGAAGCAAACCGTTTAAGGGAATTCCGGATGGGCTTACAGTATCCTTTCCGGGTGCGTATAGACATTGCAGGACTTCCCCCTTAGAAAACCCGCCAGCGTGACGCCTGCCCTTTGGGCGATGTCTATGGCGCGCGTTGTGGGGGCGGTGCGGCTTGCGAGTATGGGGATTTTCACCCCCGCGCATTTCCCGGCTATCTCGGAGGAGAGCCTGCCCGACGTGAGGAGGACCTTGTCCTCAAGGGGGATGGCCTCGAGGACGGCATAGCCGATCACCTTGTCCACTGCGTTATGCCTGCCCACGTCCTCGGCCTGAAAGAGTATTCTCTTGCCGTCTGCGATGGCCGCGCTATGGACGCATCCTGTAAGCCTGTACAGGTTTGAGGCCTGCTGGAAAAGCGTAAAGAGCCCTTTCAGGGCATCGAAAGAGATTTTAAGCCCGCTCGTAACGGGAGGGGCGTTCTCATAGGATTCAAAGGATATGCCCCCCACGCAGCCCGAGGTCCGGGCGGCGGGCCCCGGTGCGGGTTCTTCCTCCGCCGGGACGTCCACCACTATCTCTTCTCCGTATTCGATGCTCATCCGCTCGGTGCAAAAGCCTTTTCCGGAAAGGCCCTCGGTCAGGAGAAACCCCGTCACAAGCTCCCGCACCATAATGGGAGAGCAGGAGAGCCTGACAAAATCCTTTCCGTTCACAAGTATTCGCAGGCGCTTTTCGACGGCTATGAGGTCCTCTTCGGACGTCCTCGCCCCGTCTTTTAGGCGTGTAATTATCCTTTTTTCAGCCCCGTCCATAATTTTTTATTCTAACAGAAGCCCCTGATACTTAACGCGTGCACGCGCGCGCGTTTTTTTTTGGCGTTCATTCCCCGGAAAGTCGGGAGGCCGGATTTCGATGTGTTTTCAAGGGCTTTTCCCGTTTTTTTCGAGCTCATCCTGTTCATCCTCCGTTCATTCCTTCAAACTTTTTCGCAAAAAGTCTTTTTTTACAAGCTCTTATAATTTTTTTTTGTTCAAAGCTATTCTTTAGATTTTTTTCTGTCGCGCTGTCGCTCTGTCGCGCCGATGCGGTTTTAAGCATACAAGAGAAGAGGGTGACGGTGTCCATATGACGCGCTTCACCATTTGTATGTCCGGGGGGATTGGAGGCCATGCAGCATGAAAGATGCCGATCTTGACAACAATGATAATTTATCTTATCATTATCCTGTTCATGAGAACCTTTTATAAATCGGCATTTAAGAAGTACATAAAGAAGCAAAGCAGGGCTTTTCAGCTTGCCGCAGAGGATGAGATCGAAAAGATTATCGGCGATCCTGATGCCGGAGAGGCAAAGAAGGGCGACTTGGGAGGCTTCAGAGTTCATAAATTCAAATTTCAGAGACAGGAATATTTAATTGCTTATGAAACGCAAGGTGAAGATATGATTGTTTATATGATAGGGCCCCACGAGAACTTTTACCGTGAACTTAAGAAGTATTTACGGGAGACAGAATGACAACGGCCGCAATAATTTCGGAAGGCAACTATAAGGAGGTGGATGATTATGATAACGGCTCAAAAAATTTATAAAGAGATTCTGGAAATGCCCGTAAAAGAGAGGGAAAAACTGTTTGCGGTCATCGCAAGACGGGGCTTCGAAAAAGAGCTTTACACACGAGATGAGGTATTCGGCGACATAAGACAATCACCATTCACAATTAAAGAGGCGGCGGAATATCTTGAGGTTGCTGAAATAACCGTTAGGAGATGGGCCAAGGACGGCTCCCTAAAATCAAAACGACTCGGCAAGAATATAGTATTTGATGCCGATGTCCTTAAAGAGTTCAAGAGAAAGAGAAAGAGTGGCCGTTGGCCGCAGAAAAAGTAGCGCTTATCTGTAATCCCTTTGACAATTATTCGGCTTCAGACCTGTCCAGGATGAGGTTTTCTTGGACAGCATTTCCGAGAATCGAGGAAGGGGAAGCAATCAGTCTTTTTAAAAACAAAGTCGCTGGATTCCGGCGAAAGCCGGAATGACATCTGATGAAGAACTGCAAGCACTGCGTAAACCTGGATTCCCGCTCCCCGCTTACGACCTGCGGGGACAAGCTTCGCGGGAATGACCCAAGAGTATAGGATGCTCTTTCCACATTAATATCTGAAGAACGCGAAAAAAAATCTTTCGCCCTCGTGCTAAAATCTATCTCATGACAATTCACTTCTGGGACTCCGTAAAAGAGGGCTTCACGCTTGTGAACCGGAACTGGCAGCTTGTGCTTATCCGGGTGGCGGCCTCCCTCATAAGTTTCATAGGGTTTTTCATAATTGTGGGGATCCCCTTTGCCATCGCGGTGGTGGCGGTCGGGGTGAACCTTTTGGCGGCCCGGCCCGATGCGTTTCTCGAAGGGCTGAAAGACGTCCTCACGAGGGGGTATTTCGGGATAGCGCTCCTCCTTGTGACCGGGCTACTTGTGTATGTAATCTTTGCGGCTTCCCTCTGGCTCTACGTGCTGGCGGGCTCTTTCGGCCTCCTTGCGGCCAACCTCAAGGAGCCGCAGAGGACCTTCAGCATGAAAGAGTTTTTCTCCCAGGGGAAGCGCCTCTTCTGGCCCTTTACAAGGTTCTATTCCATAATCGGGCTATTCATGTTCCTTGTCTTTGTCGTGCTCGGGCTCTCGGTGGGCGGGGCTGTCTTTCTCATAAGCGTGCTAAAGGAGTGGGCGCCCCTCCTCTCGATATTCGTCGGGGCGGTCCTCGGGGCGATTATTTTTATTACCGGGGTCTTTGTGGTGGTAGGGATTTTTGCCCTGAGCGTTTTCGGGGCGGGCCTTATGGTGCTTTACGGCCCGCGCGGGCTAAAGCCCGCGGCTACACCACCCTTGGCATGGGAGAGCGTGAAAGGGGGCTGGAATTTCTTGAAGGCGAACCCCCGGGGCTTCTGGGGCATGAGCCTCCTCCTCTTTTGTTACCTTTTCATCTCTCTTTTTCTCCTTATACTGGCGTATCCCTTCGGGCTCATCCCCGTAATCGGCACTCTTATCGTGCTTCCGTACCAGATAATCGTCTCGGCGGTCCAGCGCTACCTTGGCCTGGTGCTTGCGGGGACGGCCTTTTCCTATTATTTCAGGGTAAGCTCGGGCGACATCCGGGCAAAAGCTCCCGCGCAAGCTGGACCTCCTCCGGGAGAAACTCCCCCGGGATAAGCTCCGCCTGAAACTCCTCCTCGAAGGACCCTTTTAAGAGGGTTTTAAAGGTGGAGGGGTCGAACCCTGCGAGGACCTCCCGGAGGCCAGCCATCGCGTTTGGGTCGTAATCGGGAAAAATCCCGGCGTGGAGCTTCCGGTCGATTTCGTAAGGGACCGAGCCCTGCTGGATAAACCCGTCGGTCCACCTCTTCTGGGCGGAGCCTATGAGTTTTTTCCCGTTTACGGTCAACTCCGCAAATGACGTGGATTGAAAGCAGACGGCGCTTTTCCCTTTAATTGGTTTTTCTCTTCGGGTCTTTACCTCTACAGGGACCTTCAATTTTTTCAGCGCCTTCTCAAATGCCCGGCTGATGAGGCCGTAGCAGTCAAACAGGCCTCCATTGAAAGGCCTCTTGTAAGGGGATGAAATGCTGTAGGTCAGATCGTCCCCGTGGAGTATTGCCCTGCCCCCCGTGGGACGCTTCACAACGGGGATATTTTTTTTCCTTATAAGGGAGATATTTATTCCGTCAAGCTTCTGAAATGAGCCCAAGCTCAAGGCGGGCAGATTCCCCCAATTATAAAACCGGATTGTGGGCGGGCTTTTGCCCTCCCGGGCGAAGCGGGCTATGGCAAGGTCCGCCGCCATATTGAATGGCGCTATATCGGAAGGGGCGCAGGGAGGCGGGGAGTCAATGAGGCGGAAGATCATTTTTTATTTTCTTATTAAGAAGTCCGTTGTCATTCCCGCAAGCCAAGCGCGTCGGGAATCCTTCTTAAGAAAGATTCCGGACAAGCCGGAATGACAAAGATATAGGATTCTCACATTTCTGGATTCCCGTCTGCGCGGGAATGACAGCAAAAATTTCACCTCACAATTTCCATCAGTAAGAGCCGCTTGGCTCGAGAACTATTTTCCGCTTCGTGGCATGGACTTCCTTGAGCCTTCCCTCAAAGACCCTTTCCTCGCCGAAAAGGCTCCTCAAGTAAACCTTTCCTTCTTCCACTCTTACGAGGTCCACGTTTTCGAGGATAAGCTCCTCCTCCCGGCCCTTCACGACAAACGCGCTAAGATCGCACATCTTTCTCTCCGGTTTCGGGTGTGAATTTGATATAGTTCTGCCAGTACTCCAAAAGCTCCTTTGTGGCCACGAGGTCGCCCACGCAGTAACGGGCAATCTCCACGTATTTGCCGTTCCTGAACAAGTCCTTCACCTCGTAGCCCGTGGTTTCCTCCTTGGGGCTCTTTATGCCGAAGGTGCGGCACCAGATATCCAGGCTGAAGCGCCTCCGCGTGCTCCCGTAAAACGTAAGCTGGTCGAGGAGGTCCAGGTGCGTCCCGCTATAGCGGTTGGGCATAAGGTCCCGCGTGGGCTTTACCCTGTGCAGGGCCGAGCGCACGAGGATGAAGGGGCAATCGAAGCACCGCCCGTTAAAGGTTATGATCTGGTCGAAGCTTTTTACCGCCCGCCAGAACTTTTCGAGTATTTCTTTTTCAGTGCCCGTCTCATATCGGATGCCTTCTTCTTCAAAGGGGGGGAGCGGCTCTTTTATTGAAACGTGATGTCCCGGGGCCTGAAAATAGACCGCCCCTTTGCCGCTATCGGGGTTCAGCATCCCGATGGCGATAATCTCCCCCGTGTGGGGATAAAAAGAGAGGCTGTCCCTGACAGCCCCCTTCTCGTCTTCAGTTTCGGCGAACCTCATGAGGTAATCCCTCACCCGGGGCTCCAATTCCTCGAACTCCCGGCCCGCCGTTTCTATGTCAAAAATAACTCTGGACACACTCATTGCCGGGAAGACCTCCTCAGGAAGCGGCCTTCATCGGCTGCTGAATCCCCTTGAATACGCTCCACGTCTTCAGGATGTCTATGGCCCTCTGAAGCTGCCGGTCGTCTTCTTCTTTGACGGTAACAGGGCTTATCTCGATCTCTTCCCCAGTTTCTTTTTTATCTCCCGGAACTTCGTCGAGGTGGTTCTTAAGGTCTTTTTCCCTGATTACGGGAAACCCCTTCTTGCCGTGTTCGTCTTTCCCCTCTTCCATCGCGAGCGCCACTTCTATGTCGGGCTTGATGCCCGTGTTCTGTATGGAGGTGTCCTTGGGGGTGTAATACCTGGCCGTCGTAAGGCGCAGGCCCGAGCCGTCGCTCAGGGGTATAACGCTCTGGACAGAGCCTTTCCCGAATGTCTGGGAGCCCAGTATCACGGCCCTCTTCCAGTCCTTGAGGGCCCCGGCCACGATCTCCGAAGCACTGGCGCTGCCCTGGTTCACAAGGATTATCATCGGGATTTCACCATAAGAGGGATACTGGTTCATGGTGCGGTATTCGGTCTTCCCGCCGGTTCTGCCTTTTATGTAGACCACGAGTTTTTCCTGCGGCAGGAACTGGCTTGCCACCTCCACGGCGCTGTTAAGGAGGCCCCCGGGGTTGTTCCTCAAATCCAGTATAAGGGCCTTCATCCCCTCCTTGTCCAACTCTTTAAGCGCGTCGGCAAGCTCCCCGGCGCTCTTCTCCTGGAACTGGGTGAGCTTCACGTAGCCGATATTCTGGTCCTCGTCGATAATCTTCGCTTTGACGCTCTTTATCTGGATTATGTCCCTCACTATGGTGAAGTCTTTTGTCTCCTTCCAGCCCTCGCGCACGATGGTGATTGTGACCGGGGTGTCCTTGGGCCCCCGCATTTTCTTTACGGCGTCGAAGATGGTCATCTCTCTCGTGGACTCGCCGTCTATCTTCACTATTTTATCGCCGGCCATTATGCCGGCCTTGTAAGCGGGGGTGTCCTCGATGGGAGCTATAACGGTAAGGACCTCATCTTTCATGCCTATCTGAATGCCGAGGCCCCCGAACTCGCCTTTTGTGTCCACCTGCATCTCCTTGTAGGCGTCGGGGGGCATGAAGCCCGAATGGGGGTCCAGGGAGGAGAGCATCCCTTTTATGGCCCCATAGACCAAGTCTTTCATCTTGGGCTCTTCGACGTAATTGGCCCTAACGGCCGAAAGCACTTCGGTAAAGATTTTTAGTTCCGAGTACTCCTCTTCGGCATGTACCGTCTTGTCATAAACAAAACTGAGCACGGCGAGGGACAGAACGGCCCCTATGATGAGCGCCGCCGCCCAGAGTCCTTTCCGTTTAAGCATATTTCCAAACCTCCGCTTCATTTTCTTCCAAGCCACTGCAAAGGGTCCAAGGGTTTTCCCTTATATCTTACCTCAAAATAAAGAGAGGGTGCGTTCAAGAGCACGGATTCCCCCACCCTCCCTATCTCAGTCCTTTTTTGTATTATATCGCCAACTTTCAAAAAAATCTCATTCAAATTCGCGTAAAGGGTGTGATAGCCCTGCCCGTGGTTTATTATCACGAGCTGCCCGTATCCCTTGAACCAGTCCGCAAAGACCACCTTGCCGTCGAAGACGGCCTTCGCCGTGGCCTCAGGAGCGGTTTTTATATAGACCCCGTTGCGGAATATGGGCGTCTTGAACTGGGGGTCCAGCTGTCTGCCGTACCGGAGGGCCACGGCCCCGTTGACCGGCCAGAAGAGCCTTCCCTTAAGCCCCCTGAAACCCTTCCCCCCATAGCCGTACTCCTCCCCCTGGCGCCTGAGGATTGAAAGCAGTTCCCGGGAGGCCTCTTTCAGTTCATCGAGGAGCTTTTTATAGACGGCCTTTTCACTCCGCACGGAGGCTAAAAGTTGATGTTGGTCGGCCTTTTTGGCGCTTAAATTCTTTTCCGCCATGCGGGTGGCTTCTTCTTCTTTTTTATAGCGCGCGTAAAGGGAATTAAGCTCCTCTTCCTGCCGGCGAAGCCTTTTAAGGAGGTCTTTAAAGCTGTCGAAGGACTCTTTTTCCTTTCTGGCCAGGAGTTCGAGGTAGCGCCACCTCCGGAGAAAGCTTGCCATATCGTCAGCGCCAAAGAGCATTTCGAGCTCCTCGGCCCTTCCCTGCCTGTTCATCCCCCGGAGTTTTCTTTTGAGCCACGCCCTGTGGCGCTCCAATTTCTCCTGCGAGAGCGCTATCTCCGCTTTCGTCTGCTCTATCCGGGAGCTTGTGAGATCAAGGTTGCCGCGCTGCACCCTGAGCTCGCGCTCAAGCCTGGCCAGTGAGCGCTCCATACGCTCCAGCTCCGAGAGGACCGATGTTTCCTTCTCCTTCAGGTGCTTGAGCTTTTCCTCGTTCTTTTTGATGTCCCCCTGTATGCGCTTGTATTTTTCGTTAACGTCTTCCGCCGCATGGAGAAGGGAGCCCATAAAAAGAACTGAAAAAAGCGCTGCAAGAAGCGAGACCCGCCTTATTTGGCCGGCCATTAGAACCTGATTCGCCCGAGCGCCACGAGCGCGCCGGCAAAACCTATTGCAAGCCCAATAGCGGGAAGGCTGTATATGGCCCAGGCGGGCACGATGAAATACCTGAGGACAGGCATCGCCCCGGCAAACCCCTTGAGAGACAATTCAAAGACGAAAAACCCGGCAAGACCCGCAAAGAGCCCTCCCCCAAGCCCTATGATGGAGCCCTCGAGGAGAAAAGGCGCCCTGATGAACCACCCCGTGGCCCCCAGAAGTTTCAGCGTCTCCACCTCGTCCGCTTTCCTGTAGAAGAGGATCTTTACCGTGCTGTAGCATACGAATATTATCCCGGCAAGGAGGGCGACGAGGAAGACCGTCCCCACCGCCTTTGCCCCGCTCATCACGGACTGGATGGAGTTCAGGAACTCCTCCCCGTACTGGACCTCCTCCACCCAGGCCATCTCCTTCAGCTCTCCCGCGAATTGCTTTACGGAGGCTGTTTTCACGAAGTCCTTCCCAAGCTTTATCTCTATCGAGGCCGGGAGCGGGTTTTCTTCCAGCCCCTCAAGAAGATACTCCGAGTCCTTGAGCGACTTTTTAAGCTCGAGGAGCGCCATATCCTTGGAGATGAAACTCGCCTTTTGAACATGATTATTCGCTTTAAGGTCAGCCAGGAGCTTATTCACATCGTCCGGCGGAACCCCTTCTTTAAGGTAAACCGTCATGGAGAAACGTTCGGGGAGCTTCACGGCCAGATAATGGAGGTTGTAAACGGCTATGAAACCGAGCGTTATTATGAAGAGCCCTACCGCGATGCTCAAGACGCTTAAAAAATGAATCCACTTCTCCTTCCATAAACCCCCGAGCGCGCTTTTCAGGTGATATGGGTTCACGCGGTCTCCTCCCCCACAAGGCTCCCCTCCACAAGCTTGAATACCCTTCTGCCCGAATTGGTGTACAGGTCCCTATTGTGCGTGGCCACAAGCACCGTCGTCCCCTTCGCGTTTATGTCCTTGAAAATCTTGAGTATGCCCGCAGAGGTCTCGGGGTCCAGGTTCCCCGTTGGCTCATCCGCAAGGAGCAACGCGGGTTCCGCAACAATGGCCCGCGCTATAACAACCCTCTGCTGCTCGCCCCCCGAAAGCCGGGGCGGATAGGAATCGGACTTGTGCCTCAGGTTCACCACCCTCAGGGTCTCCATTACCTGCGGCTTTATCCCGCGCTCCTTCATCCCCCTTATTCTCAGGGCCAGGGCCACATTTTCGTAAACCGTCCTCGTGGCAAGGAGCCTGAAGTCCTGGAACACTATCCCTATGTTTCTCCGGAGAAAGGGTATCTCGCCCGGCCTTATGGTGTCCCTCCTCTGCCCGGCTATCGTGATCGAGCCTGCCTCGGGCCGCTCTGCATGATAAACGAGCTTCAAAAGGGTGCTCTTCCCAGCTCCGCTTTGCCCCGTGATGAAGAGAAGCTCGCCCTTTTCCACATGGAACGAGAGTTCTTTCAGGGCGGGCTTGCCCTCGAAAATTTTTGTCACGTTTTCGAAGAGTATCACTCCTCCCCCTTGTGTTTTTTCAGGATGAACTCGAGGAGTATGTCATCGAGACTGTCCTTTATCCGCCCCTCCCCTGTGGAGGCCGGGGCAACTTCCGGGGCTTTTTCGGCCTTCTCTTCCGGGCTTGCGGCCTGCACCTGCCCCGTATGCCTTCCCGAGATAAGCTCTTTAATCATTATCTTGTGCTGGAGCTTCATCAGCTCCTGCACCTTCATCCCCATCTCGGGACTCCCTACAAAAGGGCCGTAACTCGTCTTCCTCGAAGCGAGTATCGCCCCCTCATAATAGAGCAAAGTCAAAACAACGGGGTTTTTAATGCCGCAATCTTCGGTCTGAACATGGTAAGTCTTTCCCTTGTAAGGGACGTTTGTGTTAAAGCCTACTTTCATTTAAACGGAAGTATTATATCATAAGGGGCGCCGCCCCTTAGAACCCCGCAAAGGGCCGAGGGCCCTTTGAACCCTCGTTTAAAACGATGGGGGCCGGGGGAACTGGTTCCCCCGTGGGGGTTAAGGGGACAAAGCCCCCTTTTAAAATTAAGGGCAGCGCCCCCATGCTATAATAATTTCTCTATGGAAAAGAAAGACAAGACATGGCGTCCCGAGGGGGTTTTGCCTCTTTGTCCTGTTTGCGGGCGGGAGCTTACGGAGGACAGGCTTCAGGATGACGGGTGGCACTGCAAGTGCGGGGAAATTATACCTAAAAAACTCGTCATTGAGCCTTTCGAAGGGTGTACGCACGGGCGCAACTGCAACTGCGGGCGGGAGAGGAAAAAATGAAAAAGGGGCGCTTCGGGATATATGGGGGGCAGTACGTGCCCGAGACCTTGATGCCTGCCCTTTTAGAGCTTGAAGAGGCCTATAAGTCCGCGAAGAAGGACAAGGCGTTTCAGGCGGAGCTGAAGGGGCTTGCGGAGACCTACGTCGGGCGGCCCACGCCTCTTTATTTCGCCAAAAGGCTAACGGAGCACCTTGGCGGGGCAAAGGTTTATTTAAAAAGAGAGGACCTGACGCATACGGGGGCGCATAAGATAAACAATGCCCTCGGGCAGGCCCTCCTTGCAAAAAAAATGGGCAAAGCGAGGCTCATCGCCGAAACCGGCGCGGGCCAGCACGGGGTGGCGACGGCCACTGGGGCGGCGCTTTTTGGGCTTCGGTGCGTCATCTACATGGGCACGGAAGACATGAGGAGGCAGGCCCTGAACGTCTTCCGGATGAGGCTCCTGGGGGCGGAGGTGAGGGAAGTGGCGACTGGCTCCCGCACTCTGAAGGACTCTATAAACGAGGCCCTCCGCGACTGGACCACAAACGTGAGGGACACGCATTATGTGCTGGGCACGGTATTCGGTCCTCATCCCTTCCCGAGCATGGTGAGGGATTTTCAATCGGTGATAGGCAAAGAAGCCAAGGCGCAGATATTGAAGGCGGAGGGGAGGCTTCCGAATTATCTTATCGCCTGCGTGGGCGGTGGGAGCAACGCGATGGGCCTTTTCTACACTTTCCTCGACGACCCTGTGGAGATGATAGGGGTAGAGGCGGGGGGCCGGGGGATAGATTCCGGCCGGCACGCGGCGCGTTTTGCAGGGGGCTCTCTTGGGATATTCCAGGGCACAAAGAGCTATCTCCTTCAAGACGAGGACGGGAATGTGCTGGACACCCATTCGGTGAGCGCGGGCCTCGATTATGCCTCCGTGGGGCCGGAGCACGCATTTTTCAAGGACGCGGGGAGGGTGCGCTATACTTATGCACTGGATGAGGAGGCCCTTTCCGCCTTCGAGCTTCTTTCTAATCTTGAGGGGATAATACCCGCACTTGAGTCCGCCCATGCGATCGCGGAGGCGGCAAACCTGGCCTCCACGCTCGCGGAGGACCAGATAATAATCGTGAACCTTTCGGGCAGGGGAGACAAGGACGTTCAGGAAGTGGCACGGCACAAGGGGATAAGGCTGTGAGCACGCGGATAACGAAGCGCTTTAATCGTTTAATGAGAGAAGGCAAGAAGGCCTTTATCCCGTATATCATGGCCGGGGACCCGTCTCTCGAAAGCACCTCGGCCCTCATTGAAACTCTTGAAAAGGCCGGGGCGGACATCATCGAGCTTGGCGTGCCTTTTTCCGATCCCGTGGCGGACGGCCCAGTCATTCAGGAAGCCGGGGAAAGGGCCCGGAAGGCAGGAGTTACGCTTAGAAAAGTGCTCGCCTTCGTAAAGGAAATCCGCCGCAAAACTCAAATTCCTCTTATTCTCATGACCTACTACAACCCTGTGTTCAAGTACGGCGAAGAGGCGTTCATGCGGGATGCCGGGGACGCCGGAGTTGACGGCCTGATAGTGCCCGATATGCCCGTGGAAGAAGGAGACACCCTGATGCCATTGGCCAAAAGATACGGGGTGAACGTCATACTCCTTGCCGCTCCCACATCGGGGGACGAGCGTTTGAAGAAAGTCGCCAAACACTCGGAGGGGTTTATCTATTACGTATCCATCACGGGCATAACCGGGGCGAAGCTCGAAATGGACCAGAGCATCGAGGGCTCGATTGAAACGCTCAGGCGCTTTATGAATAATAAAAAGCCCGTGGCCATAGGCTTTGGGGTCTCCACGCCCGAAGAGGCCGCCCGCGTGGCCGGCTTGGCCGACGGCGTTATCGTGGGCAGCGCAATAGTGAAGAAGGCAAACGAGGGTGAGAGGGAAGAGTTGAAAAATTATCTGGCCTCGCTCCGCGAAGCGATTCGTTAGATATGGAATACGAAAAGGAATCTCCTAAAATCCAAGTTATTATAGGCGACAGCCGGAATATGGAGGAGATTCGAGACGAATCTGTTCATCTAATTATAACGTCGCCTCCATATTGGCAGTTAAAGGATTACGGAGATAAGAGGCAAATAGGTTTTAACGATTCCTACGAAGAATATATAAATAATCTGAATCTTGTTTGGAAGGAATGCTATCGGGTCCTGCATAAAGGATGCAGGCTGTGCATAAATATAGGAGACCAATTCGCCCGGTCAGTCTATTACGGGCGTTACAAGATCATTCCAATAAGAGAAGAAATAATCAAATTCTGCGAGACTATCGGATTCGATTACATGGGGGCTATAATCTGGCAAAAAGTGACCACCTGCAATACAACAGGCGGGGCCACCATAATGGGGTCTTTCCCGTATCCGAGAAACGGCATCCTTAAGCTCGATTATGAATTTATATTGATTTTCAAAAAATTGGGCGATCCGCCAAAAGTCTCCCGTTCGGTTAAGGAAGAGTCCAGATTAAGCACCGAGGAATGGAATGAATATTTTGCGGGCCACTGGTATTTCCCGGGAGAAAAACAAGAAACCCACCTTGCCGTTTTTCCGGAAGAGCTTCCCAGAAGACTCATAAAGATGTTTACTTTTAAAGGGGAAAATGTCCTCGACCCTTTTTTAGGGAGCGCCACAACTTGTCTTGCCGCCAGAAACCTCTCAAGAAATTCCATAGGGTACGAGATTAACAGAGAGTTTCTTCCCTTAATAAAAACAAAATTAAAAAAAGAAAACATTAAAATTTCCTATCAAAAAGCAGATAAAAACTTTAAAGCGGAAATCGAAAAGCTACCGTATAGATTCAAGGATCCAGTCAAATTTGATAAGAAAATCGATCCTAAAAAGTTAAGATACGGCTCAAAAATTGATAATTCCGATTATGCGCGAGAAGAATATTTTTCAATAAAAGAAATTTTAAGTTCTGAAATTCTGGTTTTAAATAATGATATAAAGGTCCGGCTGATTGGAATAAAGGAAAGAAAAGAAGTAAATGGCAGCGCCATAAATTTTCTTAATAATAAGCTAAAAGGGCAGAAGGTCTTCATTAAGTTCGATTCGGTCAAATATGACGGGAATGGAAATCTTTTATGTTATCTATATCTAAAAAATAAAACCTTTATTAATGCTCATCTGATTAAAAATGGATATGCCGATGTTGACTCGTCTTCTGATTTCAAATACAAATCCAGATTTCTCGTAATGAGCAGATGCACATAGAAGGGATTAAGAGGAGTTAATGCCCGAATCCAAGAAATTTGCCAGGTCCTTTGGAAAAAAAGAAAAGGTTCTAAACTACACAAGCAATACTTATCAATTGACCAGGCCCAAAAAGGTTGGTGCTGTTATGGCTTTAATTCGTGAATGTCAACCGCAAACATTTAAAGAATGGGAATCTTTCTATTTTGAAAAAGCCTGCACTAAAACAAAAAAACCAATAAAGGTTACCAAAGAAATTCTCTTGGAGCTTGGCCAGAGGCTTTATGAGAAAATCACCAAAGTAGTTATTCCTGAATGGACAGAAGCATTTAATCAGATCGCTTTGCAAGATTGTATTGATTATGTCTACGAGGTGACCATTTATAGAACCTATGATGGATTTATAAGAGAAAAATCAGTCGTTCATGATAATCTTGCTAAAAAATTCCCCAATGTCAAATTTGAGGAGAGTGAGTCAGAACTTGACCATGCTGGAGACATTGATTATGTCGGCTGGGTTGGCAAAAAGGCTTTTGGACTTCAAATAAAGCCAATCACCGCACAATCCAATTTTGGGAATTATTCTATCAGTGAGAGGATGAAAGCAAGTTTTGACGAATTTAAGGAGCAATTCGGCGGCAAGGTCTTTATTATCTTCTCCGAGAAAGAAAAAATCAAAAACGAGGAGAAAATATTACAAGAAATAAAAGAGGAAATACAGCGCCTTGAAAAGGAAAACTAAAAATATATGACGTGGTTTAAACGGACAAGGCAGGACTTGAAGAAGGTTAAGATCCCCGAGGGGCTCTGGGTGAAGTGCGAGGGCTGCAAGGAGATCGTCTACAGGAAGGAAATAGAGCGCAACCTCAAGGTCTGCCCCAAGTGCAATTACCACTTCCGCATAAACGCGGAGGAGCGGATAGACCTCCTCGTTGACGAGGACACCTTCACGGAGGCCGATGAGAACGTGGTCTCGGCCGACCCCCTGGGCTTCAAGGACCAGGTCCTCTACAAGGAACGCCTTAAGGCAAATGAAGAAAAGACCGGGCTCAATGAGGCGGTGGTCTCGGGGACGGGCCTTGTGGGAGGTGTTAAGGCATCGCTCGTGATAATGGATTTCGGCTTCATGGGCGGCAGCATGGGCTCTGCCGTGGGCGAACGGATAATGCGGGCGGTCGAAAGGGGGATCGAAGAGAAGGTCCCCTTGATCACGGTCTCCTCTTCGGGCGGGGCGAGGATGCAAGAGGGCATATTCTCTCTCATGCAGATGGCGAGGGTCTCGGCGGCCATCGGGAAGCTCAAGAACAATTCCATCCCGTATATCTCCATCCTTGCCGACCCCACGTTCGGCGGGGTCACGGCGAGCTTTGCCATGCTGGGAGATATCATAATCGCCGAGCCCCGGAGCCTTATAGGCTTTGCAGGCCCCCGGGTGATAGAGCAGACCATAAACCAGCAGCTTCCGGAGAATTTCCAGCGGGCGGAGTTCCTCCTGGAGCACGGGCTCATAGACATGGTCGTGCACAGGAAGGAGATGAAATCCGTCCTCGTAAAACTCCTGGGGCACCTCGCAGCGCCCGTGTAGGCTCCCCCCATGCGCTATAAAGAGGCCCTCGACTACCTCTACGGGCTTCAGAAATTCGGAATTAAATTCGGCCTCGATAATTCAAGGGCAATACTCGCGGCCCTCGGGAGCCCGGAAAAAAATTTCAAATCGGTCCATGTCGCAGGGACAAACGGAAAAGGCTCCACCACGGCGGCAATCTCCTTCATCCTAAGGGCGCACGGGAAGAAGACCGGGCTTTTTACCTCCCCCCACCTGTACAATTTCACCGAAAGGATAAGGATAGACGGCAAGGAGATCTCTGAAAAAAAAGTAATCGAGCTTGCATGCAGGTTGAAAAATCTCGTTCGGGATGCCTCGAAATTCCCCCCGGATTTTTCGCCCACCTTTTTTGAGATCGTGACCGCGATGGCCTTCCTCCACTTTAGTGAAAATTCCGTGGAGTGGGCCGCCGTTGAAACCGGCATGGGGGGGAGGCTTGATTCCACAAACGTGATAATGCCTGAGGCCGTGGTTATAACCCCCGTAGGGATAGACCATAAGGAATTCTTAGGCGATACGCTCGGGGAGATCACATTTGAAAAGGCCGGGATAATCAAGGAAGGCCGTCCTTTAATACTCGGCCCGCAGGAAGAAGAGGCTTTAAAAATTCTTTTAAAAAGGGGAAAGGAAAAAGCCGTTTCCGTTTACCTTTATAAGCAGGATTTTGATTCAATTATAAAAAAGGAAACTCCCGAAGGGATTATATTCGATTATAAAAGCCCGGACTTTACCTTAAATGATATCTTTTTCCCTTTAACGGGGGATTATCAGGCAGTAAACGCCGCGCTTGCCATAAAGACAGCCGAAGTGCTGGGCTTTAAAGACGAGGAGAAGATAAGACAGGGGTTGGCGGAGGTGAGCCTGACGGGGAGGCTCGAACTCGTCTCCCGGAACCCGGAGATTCGCCTCGATGGAGGGCACAACCCCGAGGCCGCCCGGGCACTCTCAGGCGCTTTAAGGAATATTTTCCTTAAAGGCGAAAGAAGGCTTATACTAATCGCCGGGATAATGAGCGATAAAGATATTGAGGGCATATTAAAAGAGCTTTTGCCTCTTGCGGAAGAGGCGATATTCACCGCGCCCGCTTACGGGAGGGCCGCGCCCCCCGAGGAGCTTAAATCTCGCGCGGAGAGTTTGGGCTTTAAAAAAGGGCTCATTTCCTCATCGGTGGCCCACGCGCTCAAAACGGCAAAAGAGATCGCCCGCCCCGGTGACCTCATCCTTGTGGCGGGCTCCTTCTATACGGCGGGGGAGGCCAAAGAGGCCCTCTCGGGGAAAGGCGCCCTTACCGGGCTGAGGGAATGCTGAGGCCCCGCCCGCTTATCCTCTCATTCATAGTTGTTCTTGTTATTTTTTTCATCCTCTCCCTTGCCGGTTACGCCGACGCTGACCGGATGGAGGCCGAGGAGATGAGCTTTAGGGAAGGCATCTTCACCCTTCGGGGTTCCGTATATTTCGAGCGTGACGGTATATCCATGCGCGCCGACCTTGCCGGCTATAACGAAAAGAATTCGGAGCTTCATCTAAACGGGAATATCTCCTATGAGGACGAGGATATCGTGCTTAAAGGAGATGAGGCCCTGTTTAACCTCGAAAACAAAACGGGCTGGGCACTTAACGCAGAGATATTCGTGAAGGGAGACGGCTATTTCATAAGGGCCGAAAGGGTCGAAAAGACCGGGGAGACCGAGTACAGTCTTAGAAAGGCGCAATTTACCACTTGCGATTCCCCAGAGCCGGCCTGGAGCATAAGGGGCAGCAGGGCAAGGATGGTCCTGGGCGGGGCGATTAAGGCCACAAACGTGACCTTCTACATAAAAGACACCGTCCCGGTCTTCTATTTCCCTTACATGCTCGCCCCCATACTTGTGGAGAGGCAGACGGGGCTCCTTGGCCCCAATATCGGCCACCGTGAATTTTCGGGAGTTAATGTCCAACTCCCGTTCTACTGGGCAATGGCCGAAAACCGCGATGCGACCTTCACGCTCGATTATCACACCAAGCGCGCAATTGGGCTCGAGGTGCAGGGCCGTTTTGTGGAGTTCGGCGGATATCAGGGGGACATGAGCGTGGGCTACCTGAGGGACTGGAAGGACAACAGGAATTACCTGACGCTCGAAGGGTCCGCCCGGGCCCCCTTCGGATATGTAGATGCGGACCTCGCCAATTACCCGGACTATTATCGCCTCTACAGCACGGCTATTCAGGACAGGGCGCGGAGGTTTCTTGAGACCAAAGGCGAGGCCGTGCTAAAGAATTTTGAAGGAGGAAGGGCATACCTTGTGACCCGTTTTTCTGTAGATACCGCCCCCGGTGTCGGGCAGGATACGGTGCTCCAGAGGCTTCCGGAGGTCGGCTTCTTCATTGATCCCGCAAGGAGAGGCCCCTTCCTCTTTACGGCCGATGCATCCCTTGCGAATTTCTACCGTGAGAGTGGGCAATGGGGCCAGCGGCTGCGTGTTGCGCCAAAGCTCTCCCATTTCGTGGGCCACTCCCTGAACCTCTTCCAGTCGGTGGGACTGGAAGGGAGAGGATACTCGCTCTCGGGGCCTGACGAAAATATCTCCCGCGCTGTTTTTAGTTATGAGGGCTCGCTCCGGGGAAGGCTCAGAAAACCTTACGGGCATACTACCCATTTCCTTGAGCCCACCCTTGCCTTTTTTTACAGGAGCCTTTCGGGCTCGGACCCGCCCGTCGTCTTCGATTCGCTGGAGCCCGAAAAAAACACGGCCCTCATCGAGGCATCGGTCCTGAACCGCTTCTTCCGGAACGGGGGGGAGTTCATGCTCTTCAAGGCCACCTCCCGGTACGACATGAAGGCGGAGAGGCCTTTCAGGCCCCTTGAGTTCAATCTATACATGGTCCAGCCGGCGAGCATCAGGGCCGCCCTGACCTATGACCCCAATACGACCAACATAGACAGGGCGGACCTGGAGACCGGCTTCAGCCCCGGAAGGGACCTCTCAATAAGGATGAGGGAGAGCTATTCGAGGGTTGACGACACGTGGACCCACAGCCTGGGGTTCACGGCCACTCCCTTTAACCGGGTAACCTGGGAGGGCGATGTCTGGTACGACTCGAAAGGGGCGGGGTTGAGGGACATGAAGACCACAATCCGTTATCTAAGCCAGTGCTGGGGGATAAGGTTCATAGTCTCAAAGCGCCCTGAAGATTTCTCCTTCTATGTGCAGCTTGAGCTCCCCGGTCTGACCAAGCTTGGCCCCTCCTGAGCATTTTTACCTCTTTTTCCCGTAAAATAATGTCATGGAATGCAAGGCCTGCGGGGGCAGAGTCCGGCCGCTCTTTGGCTGAAGAGGGGTCAGACTGGGCTGCATGGACTGCGGCAGGGCATACGAGTTGGTGGAGTACCTGGAAGAGATAGACGAGGAGCTCTGGGAGAATATCTCCCGGCGCGACTGCGACAGGGCTTGATAGAAGAAACGCTTAAAAAAATAGCCTCCCTTTATGCCGCCATGGACTCGGCTTACGCCGGGATCGCCGGCCGGTACGAGCTGGACTGCGGCGACTGTGACGAGAACTGCTGCAGACAGCGGTTTTACCACTATACGCTTGCCGAATACCTCTATCTGCTCGAGGGAGTTAAAAAACTTCCCGCGGGCAAGCGGGACCTGATATTCAGGAGGGCCAAAGTCGTCACGGAATCCTATGCCCACGAGCTTGCGGCGGGCGAGATATTCAAGCTCATGTGCCCGGCCAATTTCGAGGGCCTCTGCTCCCTTTACGAATGGCGCCCGATGATATGCAGGCTCCACGGGGTCCCTCATCACTTCAAGATGCCCGACGGCACGGAGAGGACGGGCGGGGGATGCCACAAGGTAAAGGGAGGGCCTCTCCCAAGCCTCGACCGCACGCCTTTTTACGCGTCCCTTGCGGAGATCGAAAAAGGCCTCCGGGAGGGGCTCAATTACAGGCAGCGCATCAAGAAGACCACGGCCCAGATGCTCCTCGACATGGCCTTCGAGCTCGAGATCGAGGACATGCCATAAAAAGGAGAAGGCGAAATAGCCCGGCTTGTTATCGACGGCTATAATATGATCGGCATTCTGCACAAGGACCTGGATGCCGCGCGCCGCACGCTTTTGGAGGCCCTTATAAGTTACAATAAAACGAGAGGCCATGAGATAACGGTCGTCTTCGACGGATGGCGCGGGGGGACGCGCGAAGGGACCCGGACAGCCCATGGCGGAATAAATATAATCTTTTCGAGGCTCGGGGAAAAAGCTGACGCGGTGATAAAACGGATTCTCCAAATGAAAGGCAGCGAGGGACTTATACTCGTAACAAGCGACCGGGAACTCGTGAGCGCGGCCTGGGCCGCAAACGCGGTCCCTGTCCCCTCGGATGAGATTTTGAAAAAGCTCTCTCCTCTAAGGGAAAAGACCGGGCCGGGGGCTTCCCGCGAAGCACCGGGCGATTTTGAAGAAGAAACTAAAATACCCGCAAGGCGCTCCCGGACGCTCTCCAGAAAACAAAAAGCCGTGGAAAGGGCCCTCGGTAAACTCTGATGAGGCTAAGCTCTGATAAATAAAAAGGTGAAACCCTGATGAACGAAAAGGCCACCATACTTGTCGTCGAGGACGAGAGGAAAATCTCGGAGATCGTAAAGCTCTATCTCGAAAGAGAGGGGATCAGGCCGCTTCTGGCAGGCACCGCGGAAGAGGCGATGAGGCTTTTGAAACAGGGGCCCGATCTCGTAGTCCTGGACCTCATGCTCCCCGATATGCCCGGAGAAGAGGTCTGCGGCCTGATAAGGCAGAACTACGATATTCCGATAATCATGCTTACGGCCAAGACCGGCGAGGATGACATTATAAAAGGGCTGGGCTTGGGCGCGGACGATTACGTGACAAAGCCTTTCAGCCCCGGCGAGCTTATGGCTCGGATAAAGGCCCAGTTAAGGCGCCATAAACGGCCCTCCACGAAGATGAGCTTCAACGGGGGAAGTTTAATTATAGACGTCTTGAGGCGCGAGGTTCTGCACGGCGAAAAACCCCTTACGCTCACGCCCTCGGAGTTCGGCATCCTCGTGGCCTTGGCCGAGAGGCCCGGAAGGGTGCTCAGCCGCCTCCAGCTTGTCAACATGGTGCAGGGATACGATTTCGAGGGCTACGAGCGCACCATAGACGCCCATGTGAAAAACCTTAGGCAAAAGATCGAGGACGACCCCAAGAACCCCACCTTCATAAAGACCATCTACGGGGTGGGATACAAGTTTATCGGCGAAAAGGATGAGGACTAAGTTATTCATTGCCTTTCTGCTGGTGATCTCGCTCGCCCTTTTCTCAAACCTCATATTCGAAAAGCTGATTATCAAAGATTTTGACGAATACGTGAAAGGGACGAGGGAGGACCACCTCTACTGGCTCCTTGCAGCCATAGAGAGCAGCTACACTCCCGGCAAGGGTTGGGACAGGAGCGCCCTTCTCAATTCCCTCCATTGGGCCATGATGCTCCGGTTCGAGATAGCCGTCAAGGACCCGGACGAAAACCTCCTTATCACCTCCGAAGAGCTTGCGGGACACCTCACGGGGTCCATGAAGCGCAAGATGCAGATAGTGGAGCCCCCCGGCCCAAGCGCCTCCCCAAGCGCCTCAAGCGCCTCTCCATTTGAAAAATACCCGCTTTTTACCGGGGGGGAGGAGATAGGGACGCTTCTCGTGCGGGACATAACGAGGGAGGACTCCCCCCTCAAGGTGAAGGAGATGATCTTCAAGGAACGCGGGCAGGTTTTCCTCGTGAGTTCGTTTTTAATCGCGGGGGGCGGGGCTTTGCTTTTAGCGCTCCTTTTCAGCCAGTTCCTCTCGAAACCCGTGCGCGAGCTTAAGACGGCCTCCGAGGCCGTGGCAAAGGGCGACCTCTCCGTGAGGCTCACGACGGGAGGGGACGAGATTGGAAGGCTCAAGGCCGCGTTCAACAAGATGGCCGAGGCCCTCCAGAGGGAAGACGCCTTGAGAAAGCGCCTCATGTCCAACGTGGCGCACGAACTTCGGACCCCCCTGGCCGTAATGAAAGCCCGGCTTGAGGCCATGCTGGACGGCATCATAGGGACCGAGAAGCCGGATCTTGAGGGCCTCACGGCCGAGTTGGACCACCTCGCGCGCCTTATCGGGGGCATAGAGGACCTTACGAAGGCCGAGGCGAGCTTCTTTAAAAAGAACGAGCCCGAAGAGGTCAGCATTCAGGAGTTCCTCTCCGGTATCGTGGAAGGCTTTAGCCCGCTTTTTGCTGAAAAGGGCCTCTCCCTGAAACTCCTTCCGGACAGCGACTTGACTGTCCTTACGGAGCCCGAAAAACTGGAGAAGGTCCTGAGAAATATCATCTCAAATGCGCTTGCGCATACCGAAAAAGGCGGCGTCACGATTGAATACGGCAAAGAGAAAGGCCGGGACGGCTTTTTCTTCATCAAGGTGAAAGATACCGGAGGGGGCATCCCCCCGGAAGAACTCCCGAATATCTTCAACAGGTTTCATAAAGGCAAGGACTCAAAAGGCTTTGGCCTCGGCCTTGCGATCTCTAAAGAACTTATAGATATCATGGGGGGCGCGATAGAGGCCCGGAGCGAGTTGGGGCGGGGAGCGGTCTTTACGCTCCGCCTTCCTCGCGGGCAAGAGCCGAAAGTCTCTCTTTTAGAAGGGATAGGAATAGTTCATCGGAGTTAATGAGGCCTTTGGTCTCTATGGCGGGCCCGAACCTCACCCGCACTTTGGCGGGCTTTAAGCAAAAACTTCCCCTCGGAAGCGCCCTCCTCGCCCCCTTTATCCATACGGGCACAACGGGCACGCCCGCCCGGAGGGCGATGGCCGCGATCCCTCTTTTCAATTCCATCAGACCCCCGTCATAAGAGCGCCCGCCCTCGGGAAATATGCAGAGGGATTTCCCTTCTCTTATTGCCTCCTCGGAGCGCCGGAGGGCGCTTCCCAAATGGGCCTTCGCATCGATGGGGATCACATGCAAGACCTTTCCTAAAAAAGAGAGCGGGAATACGCCAAAATACCTTACAAGCCCCTGGAAATACAAACGCATTAAGGCCCTGTGAGGCAGAACGGCCGCGACAACAAATGCATCAAGAAAGCTCGTGTGATTGGGGGCAAGTATATGGGGCCCCTCAGGTATGTTTTCCGTCCCTTTCCCCTCGGCCCTGAAAAGGATTTTTCCAATGGCCCTTATAAGGAGGGCAGAAGGTATGGAAAGGAACCTGTGAATCGCCCTTTCGGGCCTTAGCGCTTCCTCTTCCGTGACGGCTATCCCCGAAACATTCCTCATCTTCTCTATAAGCTCCCCCACGCTCTGCACGTCTGCCAGAAAGTCATCGGGGAGCTTTTCCCCTTTGGAAAGGAATTCCTCTTCTAAAGAGGAGAGGAGTTCGAGCTTTTTGAGGGAGTCGAGGCCCATATCAAGCTCCAGGTTCTTTTCTTTCCTTACAGGAATTTCCTTTCCTGCTATTTCAAAAAGGCTTTTTGCGACTTTTTCCCCTACAGGGTCTTTCAGTATTTCGGGGTCGCTCTCCTCTCCGGGAGGGCCGGCCATGGCTTCTTTCAGCCTATATCTTTTTATTTTCCCCAGTGAAGTCTTTGGGAGCGGGCCGGTTGCAAGCTCGTATCCCGTAAGGCGCATGTAGGAGGGGAGTTTCCGGGATATTTCCTTAAGCTCCCAGCCTATTGCCTCGCCTATATTCAAAATCCTCTTTTCCCTCGCGTATTCCAAGTTGGGGACGATCACGGCGCGAAGCGCGCCCTTATCGTCATATACGCCTATTTCTTTAATAAGGGGAGTTTCCGCGTAGGCCTTTTCCACCTCTTCGGGATTTATGTTCTTCCCGGAGGCCAGCACGATCATCTCTTTTTTTCTGCCCGTTATGTGGAGATAGCCTTCATCGTCCTGGAACCCCATGTCTCCCGTAAGGAAGTATCCTCCTTTAAAAGCCTTTTCCGTTTCCCCAGGTTTATTCCAATAACCCTTCATTACCATCGGGCCGCGGATAAGGACCTCGCCATCGTCTATTTTTATTTCCGCCCCGCCGATGGGGATTCCGACCGAGCCGGGCTTTCTTTTTTGGAGGGGATTAAATGCCGCAACGGGGCTGGTCTCGGTTAGGCCGTAGCCCTCGACCACCGTGAAACCGAACCCCTCGAGCTCTTCCATAACCTCGGGCCGAAGCCTGGCCCCGCCCGAGGCCAGTATCTTTAGTTTCCCTCCGAAGGACTTGTGAGCTTTTTTGAACAGGATTTTCCCAACGTTAATCCCGGTCCTTCTTCTTAAAAAAATGCACAGCCGGAGGACGGGCCTGAGCGGAAGAGGCACCCTTTTTTTCATGTTGGATGCAATAATTTCCAGCATCTGCGGGACGGCCACTATGATCGTCACCGATCTCCGTGCCGCAACAACCGCAAGCTCCTTCATCGAATGGAGGAGCGTAACCGTGGCCCCCGCTACGAACGGCGCTATAAGAGTGCCCATCAAGGGATAGGCATGATAAAGGGGGAGGGCCGCAAGCACGTTCTCCTCCGGCCCGATAACGCCCGTCTCAAGGAGCCCCTCCACATCGGAGAGCAAATTCCTGTGAGTGAGCATCACCCCTTTAGGGGGCCCGGTCGTCCCGGACGTGTAGAGGAGGACCGCCGTATCGTCCGGCCCCTGCTCTAATGGTTTTAATGGGGGCGCTGCGGAATTGATCAAACGGGGGGCTCTGCCCCCAAAATTTTTATTTAATGGGGGCTCCGCCCCCGGCCCCCGCTGAGGCTCTGTCAAAACGGGGGCTGAAGCCCCCTCGGGCCCCTCAGACTCCCATATTTTTCTAAACTGGTCTGAGCCAAGCTCGATTATCTTTGCGCCTTTTAATAATTTCCTTAAATGGGCCGTTTCCTTTGCCGTAAAGACGAGAACAGGCCTCGAATCTTCCAATATCGCCCCGATCTCCCCCTCGGGGGCCATCTCGTTTACCGGTACCGCTATCGCCCCAGAAAGAATTACTCCGAAGAACGTTAGATACCATTCGAACCTTGCCGGGGAGATTATCGCGATTCTATCTCCGGGGGAGATGCCTTCATTTATTAAAAATGAGGCGAGCTTTTTTGCCTTCTCAATAAAATCCCCGAATGAAATATCCTTATCGGCCCCGTCCTCCCGATAATAATAGGCAACCTTTTGTTCGTACTCTTTGGCGGAATGGAGAAATGCCGAGGGAAGGGTTTTAGCCTCAAGCGCCTCAACCATTAAGAAGCCTTAACGCCTCTTCGTGAAGGGCGATGTTGGCGGAGGCAAGGAGGGTGGCCCCCCTTCCGAGGCCCAACCCTTCGGCCTCGATGCCCTTCCCTTCTATATCGGTAAAAACGCCCCCGGCCTCTCTCACGAGGATATAGCCCGCCGCGTAATCGAAGCTCCTCGAGGGCGCGGCATTTGCAAAAACGCTTATCGCCCCGGAAGCAAGATAGGCAAGGTCGAGGGCCACGGCCCCCATGCAGCGGGTCTTCCTTGCCGCCCTGAGGAGCGGGAGCATCTCTACGTAATCGGTCGAGGGGTTTTGGGCCTCGAAGGCCACGAGCTTTAAAATATTGTCCTCTTGCGTGCTTACTTTCTCTTTCCGGGCCGAGCCGACTGAGCTTGTATAAGCCCCTTTCCCCTTCTCCGCCCAGAACTCCTCTCCGTTCACAAGGTTTATCACATAGCCGGTTTGTATTGAGCCCACCGTATCGCCCCCCGCTATGGCGATGGAAGCGCCGTAAAAGGGCAAGCCCGCCACCGCGTTCCTGCTCCCGTCAATAGGGTCTATGAGGACGCGCCTTCCCCCGCCCCCGTTTATCTCGATGATCCCTGCCTCCTCGGTTATCACGGAAAAAGGCTCGTCCGTCTGCCGAAGGCGTTTAAGGATGATATCTTCGGATATTTTATCCACCGGATAAGTGCGGTCGCCCCCCGCGCCTTTTTCCCCCGGGGCCTCGCCTTTTATCCGGATGGTTTTTATCCAGTCGAAAATCTCTTTCCCGGTCTCTCTAAGCTCTTCGATTCTCATAAGGGTATTTTAAGTGTTCTTTTTACAGTACACAGGCTTATACAGACTGAGCTTCTTCAAGTGCTTCGTCTTCGCGTCCGTGCACCTTATGGGTTCGATGACCCTATAGCCCCTGGCACAGGAGAGCGTAACCCTGACCGCGTCCTTTAATGTGACCTTGTGCCCCGGCGAGACGAAGAGCACCCGCGCGTTGTCCCTCGTCCTCAGGGCCGCCCCGACCACTTCCCCTCTGAAGCGGAGCGGTGAAAAACTCCCTCTTTCCGCCCCGGGCTCTTCGTAATCGCCAACAAGGCGGGACTTCGCGCAGCCTATCGAGGGGGTATTTAGGATGACCCCCACATGGCATGCGAGACCGAAACCCTGCGGATGCGCCGTGCCCTGCCCGTCGAGGATGAGGAGATCGGGCTTTTTCTCGAGTTTCCTCAGCGCTTTTATTATCGCCGGGCCTTCGCGGAAGGAGAGATACCCCGGCACATAAGGGAAGGTCACTGTTTCTATCCGGATGCTCTCGTCCAGCAATTCCAGCTCGGGATATGAGAAGAGGCATGCCACGGCCAACACCTTGTCGTTAAAGAAAGAGGCGTCGGCTGCGGCGACGAGGCGGGGCTTTTTTCTTAACGGGGCGATGAGGAGCTTTTTCTTTAAAGCCTCCCGCACTTTTTTTGCTTCCTGAATGTTTTCAGGCTGTGGAATCTTTAACCCAGCCAAGGTAGTCCTTCGAGCCGCTAACTATTGGGACAGCGATCACTTCGGGCACCGTATAGGTGTGAAGCTCCTTTACCTTCTCTTCCAATTTCTCATAAAGGGATGCCTTTGTCTTTACTATAAGGAACACCTCTTTTTCGTCCTCTACCTTGCCCTGCCAGAAATAGATAGAGCGGATGTCTTTTATTATATTCACACAGGCCGCGAGTTTTTCCCCTACAAGGGTTTTTGCCATCCTTGCGCCCTCCTCTTCGTTCGGGGCTGTTATATAAACCACAATGCAGTCAGTCATTCAGACCTCCAGTTTTCCAATATTCAAGAGGATTATTTTTTCGCCTCTTTTTGTAAAGAGCGTGACGGTGGGCTTGAAGAGCACAAAATCATGGTGAAATGGGGCCTTGGTTTTTCCCCCGAAGGTGCTGTTGTCGCCCAAGGCTATATGGGCCGTGCCGAGTATCTTTTCCGATTCGAGAATGTTGTCTGGCCTTTTTGCACGGTCATTGGTCCCGATCCCCAATTCGGCGATATTGGCATTTAAAGGGGAAGATTCGAACCGGGCATGCAGTTCATCCACGAACGGCTCATTTCCTCTTATAAGCTTTACCATTCCGTTCTCTATTACAAGGGTCAGCGGACGTTTCAGCTTTCTCGTGGCGGCCCATTCGAGGACGAGCTTTCCCTGGGCCGTGCCCTCGACGGGAGCCAGGTAGACCTCGCCTGCCGGGAGGTTGCCGAAACTCCCGGGCCTCCTCAAATCCCCGGTATCCTCTTCGACAATCCTGTTGCCGCGCTCAAATGAAATACGGGTTCCGTTCGGGGCCTTTACCTCTATCCGGGCGGCTTTTTTGAGGGCCGCCGCAACCAAACGGCTCCTTTTTTTCATCTCTTTGTAATCAACGCCCATAGGGCCTTCGAGCATGGCGGCGTCGAAGAGCGGCATGCTCGCGTACCGGGCGCCCGCATGGACTGTGAGGAGCCTTCTAAAGATGGTGTGGCTTGTGGAGTAATTCGAGAGGGCTATGACGGCACCGACGGCTTTTTTTGCGTTCTTTCTTACAGCCGCCCTTTCAAGCCCCTTTTCGTCTATCTTCTTTTTGAGGATGTCCTGTAAAATCTTTTCCCTTATAAGCGTATTTATCGCCTTTTCCCCGAAAGCCGCGCGCCAGAGCTTTTCCGGGGGCTCGATGGCGTGGCCCCCGCGCGAGGGGTATTCCACGTAGGCCACTTCCTTCGCGTATTCCCGTCCTGTCTTTGCCGCGGCCTTTGCGATATCCACGAGGAAGTTTCTTCTTTCGAGTTCCTCATTAGAGATGGACTCCTTCTCTTTTTTTGTGACCCTGTCCGTAAAGACCAGCACGCGCTCCGTGGGCTTGACGCTCAGGTTGAAAGAATAGATTTTTTTTAAGGAGTCAAGGTTCATATCTGTCGTCTTTAACAGGTAAGATGCAGTGCCGCCGCCACCTTGCGGCCCGAGAGGTTATTAAAGAGCTTCACGGCCTCGCCCGTTTTGGCCACATGCACCTCTATGCCCTTTTCTTTTATTGCGAGTATCGTCTTCCCCGGCACTTTCATGACCCCGTCGTGGCCCGTGCCTATCACCAGCACTTCAGGGCGCTTTTTAAAAAGGCCCTCAAGGTCCTCGGGCTGCAAGAGGTGGCCCTCGATGCGCCACCAGGAAGAGTCTATTTTTTTATCAGGGTAGATAATCAGGTCGGAGGTGTAGGGTTTTCCGTCAATCACGATCCGCCCGAAGGAATAACTGTCGATGCGCATAGGAGTATTTTACTCCAAATATCAACGAATTTTTATGGGCGAATAGTTTTCACATATGCATCTCATGCTCTTGCATTTTCATCAAAGCGGGGCTTATTTTTACGAAAACCTGGAAGGAAAATGGCAGGTCCCCGTAAAAGGGCTCAAGTTCCTCCCCGATCAGATGAAGAGTTCCCATGACGCCCAAAGAGACAAAAAAGCTCTTATAGGAGAGGACATTCCGGGCAGCGCCGAGGGACAGCGAGGCTATGCCGAAACTCCCGTCATGGCCCTCTATGCCCAGGTCCTCGGCGGGTTTTTCTATAAACTCCGCCCTGCCAAAGATGGAATTTTTTCGTGAGGAATAATCAGCCTCCATGAGAAAAGAGTGCCGGGGGTCACCCTCATCCGGGTCGTTCATGCCCCAGACGAGAAAGGCCGCCAGGTTCTTTTCGTTCTTTAAAGGAAAGTTCCAGATGGCCGATGCAGTGCCCCGCCATACATCAATTCCGGGCTCTATCGCCTCAGGGTTTCTCAGATATCCAAGGGAGACCTGATAAGAGGAATTCTCAGTCGGGTTAAACGAGAGGCGGGCCGAATAGGAATTGAACCTTGGATGATCTATGTCGTACCTGTTCTCATCGGGCTCCCTTCCGTTAAAGACTGAGGCATCCACCTTAAAATCCTTATACACAAGACCGCCTGTAAACACCCCGAATACTATATGCGTCGAGTCCTGCCAGTGGTGTCCGAGCGGGGCATCGGGGATGTTCTGGGCCGATGGCCTGTGCAGATATACGGGTGGCCCGAGGGCCGGTTCCCCCGGTAGCCCGAAATAGAAAAAAAGAGACGAGACCTGGCTGGTCTTCCTGCTCCAGAGGGCGGCAATCTCGCCCAAGAGGTCGTGCGGGTGCTGCCGGTCGATAAGTCTTTCCCCGCCCCAGGTCTCCCCGGTCTGCAAGAGGAGCGGGTATCCCCTCCCGCCTATAGTAAGAGGCTCAAGTGAGAGCATCGCCCTGAGCGCAACCTGGTCTTTTTCGCCGAGGGGCTTTCTTGCCATAAGCATGAACCAGTTTGTAGAATCGATCTCCTCGTCCCCTCGCTTTTCCCCGTTAAACGTGTTCTGGTCCGTATAGCGCAAAAAGACATTGGCGTGGAACATGGCCTCCCAGCCGGCTAAACCGAAATGCAGGGCGTGCATCGGAGAGGAATCCGGTATCCAGCTCGTCCCCGAGGAATCCCGGCTCGCCGGATAATCGGACGAAAGGAGCCCCGGCATCTGCATATCTGCGTCCATTTGCATCCCGTGCTCCTCAGCAAAGGCGAAAGGCCCTGTTAAGAGCAAGACAAGAAAGAAGAATATTTTAATGGGGTGTTTATTATTCATAAAAGAAGTCTATACCAGAATCGGATAATTTCAAACCGATTATGGTCGTCCCCCTTAAAACGAAAAGTTCTTGACAACCCTGGGGCGAAGCTGTAATTATTTTTAGGGCAAAGCGTTGCAGTTGCGCTTGCCGAGGGAGGGATGTCATGTTGCTGATGTTTGCTTGTCTGCCACGGAAGGCTGACTTTTTCCTTTTTTTCATCGCGACCATTTTCTTGTCCTTTCCGGCATATGGATTGGATGGACAGTGCATTTCCGTAGTCTGTTTTGACGGCAGTGTCCATGAATGCGGCTTTGACTGTAGCTCCCTGAGGAGCGGGAGCACGGGAGGGGGGATGCCGCAGCAGCCCCAGGGACCGTCGAAGGAAGAGCTTGAGCGGCAGAGAGTGGAGTCGACACACGAGTGGAACAACATGGGAGCGGAGGCCTACGAGCGGGGAGATTATAATTCGGCGGTCATCTATTTTCAGGAGGCGTTAAAATACGACCCTCACAACCCCTCGCTCATCGACAACCTCTCCGCCGCCCGCGAAAAAGCCATAACGCCCTCCGGGTCCGCCGTCTCAGTCCCGGCTTACCTTTCCTCCGTGAGCACCGCGCTTGAGCTTGTGTCTGTAACGCCCGGACTGCTCATCCTCCACCCCTCGCCCTACGTCAGGGAAGAAGCCCAGAGGCAATTGGTCGAGGAGACCCTGAAGACGATAGCCAACGCGGCAGCCGAAATGGTCATATCCGAGAACAGCAGGGCCCGGTCGCTCGGCGGGTTATCGTGGGACACCGAGGCGGAAAAGGCTGCCAAACTCGACGAGGCCGAGCGGGTGTCAAGGGAGGTCGAGGGCCTGAGGCTCTCGGCCCATGAGGAGGCACGGATGAAGGCCGGGGCATTGGGAGCCCCCGAACTCTCGGGCGCGGGCAACATCGACATCGTGCCGGGCCCGGCGATGTCGCAGCTCATCGATGCGAGCATCTCGGGGTTCCGCTGAGCAGTCGGAGGCAAACGGATGATAACCGGAGTTCGCGGTGCGATATAAACGCAAGGAGGTATCGGTCATGAGGTTTATTCAATTTCGTGCGGCGGGCGTGCTTGCTCTCATCGCCCTTCTGGCGGGGTGCGCAATGCCTGCCTATCAGCAACAGCCACAGCAGGGGTCCCAGAATGGGCCATTAATCAGGCCCTCGAGCACAATGCCTGCCTATCAGCAACAGCCACAGCAGGAGACGTTCACCGGCCACAAGTTCTGGTATGAGCCGACAAACGGCACAGTGGGTTACCACATGAGCATCGGGAGGTTTCTGGCAAGATACAAAGGCACAACCTCCGCCGAGCGCGGATGCACTAACGGGGATCTCCAGACCGCCGGGATACCCGGCGCAACATGCACCCGCGACCTCATAGTGAGCGGCTCGCTGCCGCCCGGCATAGATTTCAATTCCTGCGGGCAGTTGGAACTGAGCGGCACACCCACGCAGCCGGGCGTATGGGAGGTGGTCATCAGGCAGACTGAGTTCATATGCCCCGAAGGCATCACCCCGCCTCAGGACGTCAGGGTCAGGTTCAATATCGAGGGGATCGCGCCGAAAAGAGTGCGTTAAACGACAAGATTGCCTGGGTCGCTATGATCTCGCAAATGACGGAAATCCGGGAATGATCGGGTCCCTGATACACTGTAAATAGCAAAAGGCGACTCAGCTCGACCGGAGGGCCGCGACTATGTTCATGCGGGCGGCGCGGAAGGCCGGGAGCACCCCACCGATAAAGCCCATAATAAGAGAAAAGAGTATCGCCCTCCAGGCGATGGGCAGGGTGAGGCTGAAATTAAAGGCAAGCTCCGAGAATGTCTGAAAGTTCATCGTGGATATCGTAAAAAACTGGAGGAACGAGGCGAAGAAGAGCCCCGCTATGCCCCCGACAAGCCCTATTAAAAGCGATTCCGCAAGAAAGGCCCACAGGATGCTCCGCCTCGGGAACCCGAGCGCCCGGAGCGTGCCTATCTCAGCCGTTCGGTTCGCCACTGCGGCATACATCGTAATAATGGCCCCGATTATGGCCCCCAGAGAGAATATGACCGTAAGCGAGATGCCGAGAATCCGGAGGAACTTTGCCATCATCTCCGACTGCTCCTCGTAATACCTCGTCTCCCGCAGGGCCTCAAGGGTAAGGCGGGGCTCGCTCTCCATCTCTTCCTTTATCCTTTCGAACTCCCCCGGGTCCCGCATTTTGAATATCACCGAGGAGTAAGCCTGCCTCCGGAAGGCCTGCATAAGCTGGTCCGCGTCCCCCCATATCTCGGAGCTGAAGCCGGTATTGCCCGCATCGAAGACGCCCACCACCCGCCAGTCACGCATGCCGAAACGGAGGCTTTCGCCGGGCCCCGCGCCCTCGAATTTTTCCGCGATGCGGCTCCCGGCGATGATCTCCGAGGAGCCGAAGCGGGGCATGCGCCCCTCCACGAGCTTCACCTGGGGGCGGAGCGGGAGGGACCCTGCCCCTATGCCCCTTATCACCACGTTGGACTGCTTATTCGTGCCGCGCTTGGGAAGGCTTATCAGGACCACCATCTCTTTGGCGACAAGGCTCTTTCCATCCGCTCCTATGGCGATCTCCGGACGGCTCTCAATTATCGCCGCCTGGTCGCGCTCCACCCCGCTTTGCACCTCGCTCTCCGACCCCTTGCGTATCAATACGAGGTTTTCATAAGAGCCGGTCTCAACAAGCGTTTTTCTCAGCCCCTCGGAAAGCATCAATATGGAAACAAACACAAATACCACAAGCGCCATCCCCCCGGCGGTTAAAAAAGTAGTGAGCCTTCTCGTCCAGAGGTTCCGCAGGTTATATGAGAGCGGTATCATATCCCAATCCCCTTTAGCCTAATCGTCTCAGCCCGGACGCTATGGGGAGTTTCATAACGCGCCATGCCGGGATGATAGCCGCAATTACGCCTACCACCAAGCTTGCGGCCGCATAAAGAGAAAAGATCCGGGTATTTACGTTGAAAATCGGGAAATACTGCCCCAGCGCCTTCCCGAATGCCCCTGCCACAGGGAATGTAAGCGCAATGCCCAGGGCACACCCTATAAAGGCAATAAGGAGGGACTCGCCCAATATGAGCCCCCCTATGCGCCATCCGCCAAAACCCAATGTCTTGAACACGGCGTATTCGCCCATGCGCTCGCGCACGTTCATGGACATCGTATTGGCGGCCACTGCCATTATGATCACAATTACAACAAGGGAGACAAGCTGTATGGCGATAAGTATGGCCTCGCTCATCGCGATAAAGGCAAGCTGAAAGGCCTTCTCGGTCTCGGTGAGGGTCTCGGCGAGCGAGTTCTTGAACATGCTGTCTATAGCGAGGGCCACGCCGGCCGCGATATCGGGCCTTTCCACCCCGATCATGTAAAAGCCCACCTGGTCGGCGCGCCGGGGGATGGTCTTCTTCATTGTCTCGTTCAGGTAGTCCCAATGGAACATGAAGGCGGACTCGTCCACCGTTTCGTCCCGTCCCCGGTAGACGGCCCGCATCACGAAGTCCCATTCGCCGGGGAAGATAGTCCCCTTAAGCGTAACCGTATCGCCCAATTTCCAGCCGTATTTGGCCACGAGCTTCCTGCCCGCGGCGAACCCTTTCCTGTCCCTCAGAAAGGCCGCTTTCTCGCCGGGTGGGATGATTATCTCCGGGTAAAGCCTGAAATAGCTTTCCGGCTCCACTGCGTAATTGGCGAAAAAATTCTTTTCGTCGATGTAGATGCCCCCGAACCAGTTCCCGTAAGAAACGTCGGTGACGCCCTCCACCTGCCTGATCTTTTCCTTGTAGGAGAGGGGGAGCGGGAAGATAAGCGATATGGCGTTTCTCGTGACAAGGCGGGTTGCGCTCGATGCCTCCACACCCGCATACCAGGCGTTTATCACCGTGCGAAGAAGCCCGAAGGCAACGAGGGCTATCACTATGCTCATGATGGTAAGCACGGCCCTCAGCTTGTGCCTGAAGGCGTTTTTAAAAAGGAGCTTTAGCGTGAACATAAGATTTAAGTCAGGACGCCTTTTTCCAGATTTCTTATCAAATGGGCCTTTGCCGCCGCGCGGGGGTCGTGGGTAACCATGATGACCGTTTTTCCGAGTTCCCGGTTCAGGCGCTCCATGAGGTCCAGCACCTCGCCTGCGCTAACCTTGTCCAGGTCGCCCGTGGGCTCGTCGGCCACAAGTATCGTGGGGTCCGTCACGATGGCGCGCGCTATCGCCACCCGCTGCTCCTGGCCCCCGGAAAGCTCCCCCGGATAATGGTCCATCCTGTCAGCCAGGTTCACAAGCCGGAGGGCCGCCTCCACGTGGAGGCGGCGCTCCCTGCGCGAGAGCCCGCTTAAAAGGAGCGGAAGCTCCACGTTCTCAAAGGCCGTGAGCACGGGGATGAGGTTGTAGAACTGGAATATAAAGCCCACGTTAAAGGCCCTCCAGGAGGCGAGCTCGCTTTCCGAGAGGCCGCTTATATCCACCCCGCCCACGATGATGCTCCCCGTGTCCGGCCTGTCGATTCCCGCGATGAGGTTTAAAAGGGTCGTCTTTCCGGAGCCCGAGGGGCCCATAAGCGCAAGGAACTCCCCCATTTCGATATCGAAGCTGATGCCGTCCAGGACGAGTATTGTCTGGGTCCCCCTGCGGTAGGTTTTGCACAGGTCTTTTATTTCCACGATCCCGGGCATTTTATTTCTCGATTATTTTTATCCGGTCCCCGTCCTTCATCCTCTCGGGCGGGCGCTGGACTATCCTGTCCCCGGCCTTAAGGTCCGTGACCTCGACCATATCGCCAAGCCGCTCGCCCGTCCGCACGGCCACTTCCCGCACGCGCTCTCCCGCAATAAGGAATACTACGTGCCTACCCTTTTGCTTCACGACGGCATTAGGGCTTACGGCCGTGCGCGGCCTTTCTTCTTCCGGCCGGACCGTTCTCGCGAGGAAGGCCACCTTGGCGCTCATTTCGGGAAGTGTGCGCGGGTCCTTTTCGAGGAAGCGCACCTTTACAAGCACGGTTGCCTTGGTGCGGTCCGCCGTGGGGACGATCATGTGGACCACGCCCGGGAAGCGTATATCGGGCAGGGCGTCAAGCTGAATCTCGGCGGGCTCGCCCACTTTGACCTGTGCCAGATTGGACTCCGAGACGTCCACCTCGACCTGGAGGGAATCCATGTCGGCCATCGTGACCACGGCGGCCTTGGCCTCCGCTGCGGCCCCGATGGGGGTAACGATATCGCCTATGTCGGCGTTCTTTGTAAGCACCACGCCGTCAAAGGGGGCGCGGACAAGAGTATAATTCACTGAGACATTGGCCTCCTCGAAGGCCGCTTCCGCCGCCTTCACGCCCGCCTGGGCGGCCGACACCGCGGCTTTGGCCTTGTCATACCGGGCTTCCGAGGCGTCGTATTCGCTTTTGGATACAAAGCCCTTCCCGAGAAGATCTTTATTGCGGTTGAACTGAAGCTCCGCGTCGCGGAGCTCGGCACGGGCCTGCTCTAATGAAAAACGGGCGGCGGAGAGGTTGGCCTCGGCCTGGGCCCGCGCCGCCAGAACGTCCTCGTTCTCAAGCCGGGCAAGCACGTCACCTTTCTTTACCCGGCTCCCTTCCTCCACATTTACAGAGACGAGCCGCCCCGTCACTTTGGAGGCCACGGCGGCCTTCCTCTGGGCCACCACATACCCGCTCGCGTTCAAGAGCGTAAATGTCTGCGAGGGGTACACGAGCGATACGGTCGCCACCTCCACCTTATGCGTGCGCCTCAAGGCCCCACTCATAAATAAAAAGAAAATAAAAACCAGAAGTAGAAGGGCCAGTGCCCAGTAAAAGAGTTTTTTTCTTCTGGCCCGTTTTCCCGCCGTTCCGGCTGTTGCGAGCCTCGTTTTATCCAGCTTAAGTTTCGAGATGTCTTCTTCGGGCATATTCATCTCCGGAGTGAATTTTATGAATATTTTATCAGGTATCGGAAATGGAAAAAGGCCGTTTGGAATTTGGAAAAAGGAAGTCCTCTTTAGAAGCGATTTTAGCTCTCGACGAGCTTGGCAATCTTCCTGCGCTCGCGCATCATCTCCATGAGGACTTCGCGCATCAGGTTGCAGGCGTCTATGACCTTGGGGTTCGAGATGCTGTAATAGATGTTCACGCCCTCGCGCCTCGCCCGGAGAATCCCTTTGTGCCGCATCATCGCAAGGTGCTGGCTTACGTTGGCCTTGGGGACCCCCAGGATCTCCACGAGTTCGGTAACGCTTTTTTCGCCTTCCTTCAGGGCGTTTATGATCTCCAATCTCTTGGGGCTTGCTATCGTCTTGCAGACTTCCGCCTGCATTTCAAATATTGTTTTATCCTTGCGCATTTCCGATATTTTAGGAGAAAAATCCCCCAATAATCAAGTTATTTCAAAGGCATCTCTTATGTGTTCGATCCCTTCGGGCCTCATGCTTATCACATCGAACCTCATGGGGGCGTCCTTTTTCCGCCGGATTATGAAGTCCATGGCCGCCTGCTTCATCTTTTTCTGTTTCGCCGGCGTGACGGCCTCCTCGGGGAGGCCGAATTGCCCGGAGCTTCTGGCCTTGACCTCTACAAAAACAAGCGTGGGGCCGTCTTCGGCTATTATGTCTATCTCGGCCGTCCTTGCGCGCCAGTTGCGGCAAACTATCTTAAAACCCTGCTTTTTCAGGTACTTGACTGCAAGGTCTTCGGCTTTTGTGCCCTTGTCAGTCTTGCTTTCTGTATTCCGTGACCCCTGAAATCCCCGCAATCCCCTCCAGCCTCCTTAAAAGCGACGGTATTCCCTCTATGTCCTTTATGTCCTTCTGACAGATAAGCTTTATTATCTCCCTGAAAGGAGTGAATTCCTCGTAATGCCCCTTAAGGTTCTCTTCGAGCGAGCGCATGAGGTGTTCGCCGTGCGCGTCCCAGTCCATTAAAAGGACAACCCTGTCGTATTTTTCAGCTATCTCCTCCGAGAAATCGTAAATGTCCATCCCCCGGTGAAAGGTGATTATCTCCCCGGTAAACCCGATAGACTTCAGTGCCAATGCGTCCTTCTTGCCTTCAACAAGGATCGGCAAGAGCTTGTTGACCTCGTTCAGGGCTTCCAGCACCTCCCTCAGCCTTTCGGCACGGTTCAGGTCGGCAGGGGTGGAAAATATCTTTTCCGACTCGGAGTTCGAGTGAAAAGCGGATTTGTCTTTGTAGGAGGGCTGTCTTTTTCGCCCGTTCTTCCCCATATCTTTCCCCGTAAGAATTCTTTTCATATTATACAACAGGGGCTTCCGGGGCATTATAAAAGCCGGAGGGACACCTTGTAACTCCACATTTCTGCCTATCTGCTCCAATCCGCAATCTTGAGATTCTTGATATGTTTGAATTCACCGGTATTATTTGTGACCAGCGTAGCGCCGAGGCTCAAGGCATGTGCACCTATCAGCATGTCCATGGAACCGATAGGCTTGCCCTCTTTTTCGAGAGCCGAGCGTATTTTTCCGTAACTATCAGCCGCCTTCTCGCCAAAATCCGCGATTTCGAGTGGCAGGACAAATTCATCGAGGGCCTGGCGATTTTTTTCGGCTTGCCGGCTCTTTTCTACACCGAACCTGAGTTCCGCAAGCGTAATGGAAGAAATGCCGATATCGCCCACAGAATGGGTTTGGAAGCGCCGAAGCACTTTTTCGGGTTTTTGCTTGATGATGTAGATGCAGATGTTTGTATCAAGCATGTATCTCATCAAAAAGACTCCCGTTTCTGCGTTTTCGGCTGTTTCCGTTCCGTCATGAAATCGGGCGAGAACTTATTCAGACTCTTCAGCAGCGCATCCCACGACCCTTTCGCGGGGATTAAAATAACAACATTGCCGGATTTCTTGACGTATACGTGGTCGTCCTCAAACCTGAATTCCTTGGGCAGCCGGACTGCCTGGCTTTGGCCGTTTTTAAACAACTTTGCCGTTTTCATGAAACACCTCCTGCCATAAGTATATACTAATGATATATATTTTGCAAGCTCGCGGCCATTGACCGGAAAATACCCCTTCGCCCCGGCCTTTTAGCCTTTTTAGTCATTCCCGCGAGGCCGGGAATCCAGGCTCATTTTTTTTCTTGACAACGGGCGGCCTAAAGTTGTAATTTCGGATGCAACTTTTAAGAGGGGGAGCACCTTTGAAGAATTCACGCGGGGTCTGCGCATGATTATTGCCATTCATTCATTCATTCATTTTTAAATCCCCCTTACAAGCACTCAGCGACTAATGTAAGGCGTTCCTTTTTGGGAACGCCTTTTTTATTTTTATTCCAATGAATCCAGGAGGGGGATTATGTTCAGGATAAGTAAGATTCTCACGATTCTATTATTGGCTCTGTTTGCGATTAGCATGGGCAGTTGCGGCGGGGGGGGTGGCTCCTCTGGCTCCGGATCAAATTCATCCTCAGATGTTACTTATGCCCAAGTTACTGATCCCTCAACACCGGTACAAGCTCTAGTATCCTGTCAACCTTGAAATGATAAGTTAATAATTTGTATACTCTCCTGTAAGCAATCTTTTGTTTACAGGAGGGATTATGTACAAAAAATATATCGTTGCGCTAAGCGAGGACGAGCGAAA
>Ga0214473_10000482_pt1 | contig 56504 bp, 39 predicted proteins | sample RVTome_7_FD_203509 | JGI IMG/M metagenome (GOLD analysis project Ga0214473, IMG submission 203509) | Soil microbial communities from uranium-contaminated site in the Upper Colorado River Basin, Wyoming, United States - RVT98D197 | ecosystem: Environmental > Terrestrial > Soil > Contaminated >... | reverse complement strand
GTCAGCAGTCTGTTGTGGGGACCGGATTATTCCATGCCGGCGCTGATTCGGGAGCCGTTCCACTATGGCGAGGATGGTTTCGCCGATCTATGGGAGTTGCCCGGTCACGGCTGGCATGAGAACCTGCTGAAGAACCACAACGGCTGGGGACCCAGGCGCCTCACGCTGTGGCCTTCGCCCATGCCCGAGGCGATTCCGACGCAATTCGTCCGGACGCCCAGCGACGAATTTGAGATCAACCGGGTCTTCCTCGAAAAGACGCTCGAAGCGAACAAACCCTACGTCTCGTTGATCTGGCATCCCTGGTCGCTGCACAGGTTCGATCCGGAGATGAAGATGCTCGAAATGACGTTCGCTCGCGCTCGCCGGCTCGGATTGAAGCCCTGCACGTACGCCGACCTTCTCAGGCGAGTCGCCGGTTGAGGAGACGTTCCAGATGCGATTACCATGGCTCAAGGTTCTCTCGGAGCAGGAGATCCTGGACATCCACAACGCCTCGCTCGACATCCTGCAACAGTGCGGCGTCAGGATTCTCAACGACCGAATGTTGGCGTTCCTGAAGGACAGGGGACTTGCTGTCGATGAGGAAGCGCGCATCGTGACTTTCACGCGAGCTTCGATTGAGGACGCCTTGTGCCAGGTCCCCGCACAGTTCGAGGTCTTCGACCGTAACGGGAAATTCACTTTCGTTCTGGGCGACAGGAAGCCGAAGATCGCGGCAGGGCACAATGCGGTCTTCTGGGTTGACTCGCGGACGGGCAAGCGGCGCGAATCCACGGTGGCCGACGTGGAGCTTTTCACTCGTCTCTGTGACCGGCTGGAGTGCATCGACGCGGTCGGCGTGCCGGTGATGCCTCAGGACATCCCGAACCCCGCGGCAACGCTTCTTTACGCCGTTCGAGCCGTCATCGAGAACACGACCAAACCCATCTACTTTTCCACGAACAGCACCGAGGTCAACAGCCTGTGCATCGAGATGCTGAAGGCGGCCTTCCCAGGCGATTTGCGGAGCCAGGCGTACGGCATCAGCCAGCTTTCCTCCACCAGTCCGCTCTACTGGGAAGAGGGTGTGCTGGACGCGATCATGGACACCGTGCCGACAGGGGTCCCGATTGCCATCCTTCCGGAGCCGATTGCGGGAATTTCCGCGCCGTATACGCTGGCGGGGCTGCTGACGATGTGCAACGCGGAATGCCTGTCGGGCCTGGCCATGATTCAGATGCTCCGGCCGCACGCGAAGGTCATGTACGCCAACTCCTGGACCACCTGTGACATGCGCACCGGCGCCGCCCTGGTCGGCTCGACGGAGACGACCGTCTGCCGCATCGCGGCTGCCCAGTTGGCCCACTTCTATAAAGTCCCTTCCCACACCACCGCGCCAAACTCGGACAATCACGCGCACGACGAGCAGAACGCGTGGGAAAAGGCGCTGAGCCAGTTCTGCTCCGTCGCCGCGGGACACGATCTGATCGTCAACTGCGGCATGTTCGCCACCGGGCTGACGTGCAGCAATGAGCAACTGCTGATGGACGAGGAGATGTCGGCCATCTGCCGCAGGATTGCCGCCGGGGTGCGCGTGGATGAGGAGACCATCGCAAAGGATCTGATCATCAAGACAGGCCCGCAGAATCCATCGTATCTGACGGCCGACCACACGCTGAAGTGGCTTTATTCCGATGAATACGTTGTGCCGCGATTGTCGGTCCGCGAGCAGTACGGCTCCTGGGCCGCCAAAGGCGCGAAGGATGTCTATCAGCTCGCGCGTGACAAGGTGGCTGAGTATGCGCAGGCGGAGCCCAATAAACCCTCTTCAACTCAGATGGCCCGCCTCGCGGAAATCCTTGCGTCGTTCAGCAAGTGAATCACCAGAACGTGACATAGATAGCCGCGAAGACCGCGAGGTTCACCAGCCACCAGAACCAGATGCTCTTGTACCATTTCCGCGGCTGGCCTGTGGGCGAGCCCCGCAGCATGGAGCGATTCCACATGTAGGGATCGTCTTGCGTTTCCCGGGAGCTGATGTGCCAGCCGCAGAGTATCGCCGCGACATAGGATCCGATGATGAGGACCGCGATCATGGCAGGACTGGCGTTGATCAGCCAGAAAATGAGGACAGCCGCCACGGCGCTGCACAGCAGGCAGGCGGCCCACGACTGCACCAGCGAAAACACTGCGAGCAGGACGATGGACAGTATGAACACGCCGCCGCCGAGGATGAGGGAGTTCTCCAGGTTCGGCGGCAGGATGTGGATGCCGGCGTCCGCCAGAAATGATTTCAGGAACGTGAGCGGCACGGTCAGCATGGCCAGCAGCAGGCAGGCGACGGCGCCGCGCTGCCGGGCGGGCCGCCAGAGCGCTCCGCCGACGAAGACCACGACCGCCGGCGCCGCCATCGGGGCCCAGATGTCCTGGCAGTAGCGGAAAATGCTGTCCCACTTCATGACTACCGGCGCAAAGAGGGCGCCGATGACCAGGGCGGCGGCACCGGACCATTGCCCGAACCGGACCAGCCGGTGCTCGGGCCAGTCCCTGCCTTTCCACCGGCGGAACAGGTCCAGCGTCACCATCGTCGATGTGGAGTTCACCAGGCCGGAAATCGTGGACATGATCGCGCCAATCACGGCGGCCACGACGAGCCCGCGCAGACCTGTTGGAATCAACTCGGCGACGACGGAAGTGTACGCGGCGTTGTGGTCGGGCAGGGTGGGGTTCATCACGTAATAGATCATTCCGGGAGCGGCCGTGGCCAGCGGCAGCAGCAATTGCAGACCCCCGGCAAAAAGGACACCCATCTTGGAATGCCACTCATTCTTGGCGCCGAGGCATCGCTGATTGATGAACTGGTCCGTGGCGTAGTACCAGACGTTCGTGGACAGGGCCAGGATCACCAGGGCCGTCCAGGGCACCTCGTGACTTTGCGGGGCAATCAGGTGGGCGCGCTGGCCGCTGTTGATGACCGCCGCGAAGTCCCAGTCCAGGTGGTACATGCCTGCAAAGAATACGTAGAGCCCTCCGCCCATCAGCAGGAGGCACTGGAAGAAATCGGTCCAGGCCACCGATAGCATCCCACCGTAGATCGTGTACGCCCCCGTGGCGACCGCCAGCAGCCAGACGGCCGCGACCCGGTCGAAGCCCCACATCTTCTCCAGAGCGTAGCCGCCTGTATAGAACACCAGGGCGAAATTCACGAAGATGTAGCTGGCGACGATCAGCACGGCGTAGAGGGTGCGGGCGTGCGGACCGTAACGGCGTTCCAGGTATTCCGGCATGGTCGTGATGCGATTGCGAACGTACAGCGGGATGAAGATCAACAGCAGGATGGACAGGGCCGGGAAGACCATCCATTCCCAGTTCATCACGGGCATGCCGAGCTTGTACGCATACCCGACTTCGCCCACGAATTGCTCGGAGCTGACGCCCGCGGCGATGATGGACGCGCCGACGGCGTACCAGGGCAGGCGGTTGCCGGCGCGAAAATACTCCTGAACGGTCGGCTTCTCTCGTCGGGCTACGGCGAAGCCGATGACCAACACGACCACGATGTACCCGAAGAAGAAAACCGCGTCGAATAGTCCGAACATAGCCTGCAGCCCTGCCTGAGGTCTCCAACCAGCGTCGTCGCGTCGATCTGATGAATATCGTTGGAGACAAGGATACCGGGGCAGACGCCGCTCAGCAATGGGGACGTCTACCTCGACTGCCCGGATGAGTCACGCCCCTCGCTTTGCTCGTAAATGCGCGCGATCTCGCGGAGCAGCGGCTCCAGCTTGGAGAAATACTCCTCTTCGGAGAGCGGGGCCCTTGTGTCCCGCAGCTCCATGACCTGGAGCTCCAGTTGATCTCGCCTGGCCCGCAGGTCGGGCGGCATGGCGGTCTCGCCTGCGCTGTGAAGCAGATGAAGCTGGTGGGCCCGGTAGCCGTCGAGGGCCGCGTCGTCCCGGGCCTTCTGCACCGGCCGGATCCCGCGAAACCACTCGGCGGGCGTGCCCAGGCCGTCCCCGTTGTCGTCGAGCAGCGCGTGCTCGGTAGTGAGTCGTCCGGCGGCGGAGTAAAACTCACTGACCGCGTGAGAGGCACTGAGAAAGGCTTCAAGCAAAGAGGTCTGGCCGTCCTTGTCCAGGTCCGCTCGGGAATCGATGACCGCCTCGGCGAAGTGCCGGCCGAATCGGGTGAGGTTCTGTTCAAAGCCGCTCTTAGTCGCCGTGATGACAGTCCGCCCGGGCGAGGACAGCTCCTTCAGGAATGGCGCGCTGGCCGAGGCCGTGTTGATGACGGCGACGGGCCTTTGCATCGGCTTGAGCCATTCGGCAAGATCGCCTGCGGAGATGTCGGGGCCTCGGAGGTTGAACTTGGCCGCTCTGCCGTCGTACGTGCCGTGTCCGATCAGGACCAGCCACAAGGCGGTCGCGGTTTGCTCGGATTGCTTCGCCAATATCTCCTGGAGGCTCGCGCGGTCCGATGTGCCCTCGTTCTCATCGAAGCCAATCGTGATGAACTTCGCACCGCTCTTGGCGCAGGCCTGCTCCCAGAGGTCCGCCGATTTGGCGAATTGCACCGCATACTCCGGCGTCCCCTCGGCGCCGACCACCACGATTACAGTCTGTTTCTCTATCGCGGATTGCGGATTGCGGATTGCGGACGAGGGTTGTGCAGTGGTAGTGGTAGGGTGGGCTGTGCCCGCCGATCCCACCGAATTGGGGTGACCAATGGTGGGCATGACCCACCCTACAGTGTACATGGCGATAAGCAACGCCTTTGCAGTTTTCACGGCAGTCCCTTCCAGCGGCGAAGCGCCCACTCGGTGGCGAAACAAGTCAGGACGAACAGGCAGACCGCCGGCAGAATCCCGGGCAGGTCCCACAGCGGCTTGACCCAGGCGTCCATAACGGGAACCTTCTGGTGCGGCAAGTTGCGTGCGAAATCCTCCAGCTCATCGAGCTCCACGATTCGGCCTCCCGTGCGGCGGGCGATCTTCTCAAGCAGGGGCCGATTCGCCCGGACGGACTGGAACTCGCGTGCTTCGAGATCGACCGTCCATCCGGCTTGTGCGTCGCCCAGTTTCGTTCCTGTCGCATCAGTCACGGCGACTTGGGCAAGATAGCCGCCGCTGGCGCGCGGAACGTAGGTGGCCTCGAACAGTCCGCTCTCGGCGGGCACGGGGGGCGCGGCCAGTTGTACCCGCTGCTCTCCCGGCTCGCTCACCTCGATGGCGATGGAGGCGCTGTCCACGGGCTCGAACGCTTCGTTACGCACCCGAACCTGCAACGCTACCGGCTGGTTCGTCTCGCCCGGTTTTTGCACCGCTTGGAGCGATATCCGGCCGGGGACATCCGTGACGAGCCATCGAAGCATCTGCCGCCAGAACTTGTCCATGTCGTCGTGCATCGGCGGTTTTTGCATGCCCCATCGCCACAGATCTCCGATGGTCAGCGCCGCCGTACGCCCATTGCCCAGCCGCTGTACGACCAGGCCGGGGTATTGTTGCGTTTCTGCCTCGCCAAGTGTGCCAATAACTCGGGCGCCGGGCTTGGCGGAGCCCGTGCGATTGAGCACGTGAAACTCCGGCATTTCCGAGAGCCGCTGCTGTTCCTCCTTCTCGGTGTCGCGCAGCCGGGCCCAGGGCTCCAGCCAGCCCTCGCGGGTCAGTCGCAGCCGGACCTCCGTCTTTGCCGAGTCGGACGGCGCGGGTTCCAGGTAGACCGGAAGGAGGTTGCCGAGAGGGGTGCGCCGGAAGTTGCCCTGCTGGAACGATTCCTTGCCACCCAGCATGAGAAGACCGCCGCCTCGCTCGGCGACGAAGCGGTGCAACAGGTCCATCTGGTCGCGAGTGAAGAACTCGGCCTCCACGTCATCAAGGATGACCGCGTGATACTCGAACAACTCCTCCCTGGTCTTGGGGAATCCGTCGCCTAGCTCGTCCTTGTCGCGTGTGTTCAGGCGCACGAGGACGGGTTGATCGTACTGCTCGGTTTCCTCGTCTTTTGCGTCGAATCCCCGATAGAGCGGATTGCTCGTCTCGCCGGTACGTCCCCGCCAATCGTACTTGGGCTCGCGCTTGGCCACGCGAAGCAATCCCACAAGCTGCACCTGCTCGTCCTCCTCCACCGCTCTCTTGAGGAACTTGAACTCCCAGTTGGGTCTGCCCGCCACGTAGAGAATCCGGTAGGGCCCCTTGCCGCGATCCACGACGATGGTCCGCTCATTGTTGAGCAGCGTTGCCTCTGCCGGTGCTGCCGCGTCGACCGATGATGCGGCCGTTGCGCGCAGGCGATAGAAGAGTACGCCGGTCCTGTCCGGGCGCAGGCGGAAGCGGATAGCCTGCCTTTCGTCGCTCCCGTCGATGTTCCATTGCTGTCGCTCCACCACGGCGCCTGAATCGTCGAGCAGGTCGACTCCAACGGTCTTGCCCGCAAAGCCGCCGGCCTCGACCTCTGCCTGGATCGTCACGGGAGCGTCCTCGAAGGCCGTCTGGCTGACGGAGACGCTGGTCAGGGAGATGTCCCTCGGCGGCCGGTCTTCACCGATCACCACGGGGTACACCGGCGGCAGGCTCGGCATGTCCGGTATGTCCGCTCCCAGGTCCGTGGCGCAGCCGTCGGTCAGCAGAAGAATCCCCGCCAGCGGCATCCCCTGGAAGCGCCCGGCCAGGGTCCGCAGGGCCGCACCCAACGCCGTGGCTTTGCCGTCGAATGTCAGGTCGGAGAAATCCGCCGTCCGGCGCAGCCTTGAATCGAACAGGTACGGGCGGACCTGGAAATCGCTCGACAATGCGGCGAGCCAGGCGGCCCCCTCCGGTTTCGGATTTGGGATTTGGGATTTGGGATTTCCAAGAAGGAGTGCCTGCAGGATTTCGCCGCGGCTGCGGGAGGCGTCGCGGTCACGAATGGTCATGCCGCTGCTGTTGTCCGCCAGAACGATGAAGAGATTGGCCCCGGACTTGGCTCGCCTGCCGCTCCAGAGCGGCTCGATCAGGCACAAAGCCAAGAGTAGTATGCCGAGTGACTTGAAAGCGAAAGCGACGCCGTGCACGTTCCAAATTTGAAATTTGAAATTTGAAATTCGAAATCTCGTGGCACGCCGATACGACCAGACCAGCAGTGCAAGGGCCGCTATCAATATCGCCCCGCCCGGCCAGAACCACGGGCTTACAGGAATCGTAATCGTCGCCAGCAATCTCATCTCCTCATGCGCGGATTTACGATTTACGAAGTATGATTTACGATTTGTCCGGACACGCCTCAATCGCAAATCGTAATTCGTAAATCGTCAATTCCTCATTTCTTCTTTCTGCCCCAGGCTCTCGAAGTAGGCCCGGACCAGGTCGGCGAAGCGGTCGGGCACCGGGTCACGGTCGATGGGGGCCATCGTCTCGTCCGACTGAAGTCGGGCCAATTCCTTCTCCACGCGTTGTCGCAGCTCGGTCAGCGGGTCCATGATCTGCGTGCGGACCAGGTCCCACTGCGGCTCCGTGCCGTGACGTATGAACTCGGCTCGTATGGCGCGGGCGCGGTCCCGAATCCTCGCCGCCTCGTCGCGCAGCTCCTGCTCCGTGAGCATCTCTTCCACGTCGCGCAGCCCATCCGACCATTGCCGGAAATCCTCGCCGGTGAGCGGACCTCGGTTGCCCGCCTCGTCCCACTGCTCCAGGGAGCCGGGACCGCCGGCCAAGCCCCTCGGGTCGGCCCGCGCGCCGCCATCGGCCTGGGCCCGGCGATCGGAAGCCTGCTGCTGCGCGCCCTCGCGAGGGGAGCCGCCCGCTTGGGGCGAATCATCATTCGCCCCTGCGGCTTGCCCGGAGCGTGTGGAATCTCCCTCGCCTGGTGCGCGGTCTGCGGGTTGTCCGCCTTCCTGCCTGTCTCTGGCTCCAGCTTGAGCCTCAGCCCGTCTCTCTTGACTGGCCGCGTTCGTCGATCCATTTGGCTCGTTGCCTTGCTGCCTTGCACCGCCGGCACGGGCCATCTCCTCGTTCATCTGCCGGATCAGATCCTCGATCTGCCGGCGGGCCAGGCGCAGCGAATCCGCCTCGTCGCCAAGCACATCTCTCGCCGCCTCTTCGACGCCTTGGCGAATCTCGTCAATGCCGTTCCCGGCTCGGCGCTCGATCTCCTGCGCCTGGGGCAGCAGGTCGCGCCGCAGCAGCTCCCGGGTCATCTCCAGAGCCTTGTCAAGGTCCTTCGTGGTCGCCTCACGCAGCGTATCGTAGAGCGTCCTCGACAGCAGCGGCTCGGAGTTCTCCGCCTGCTCGCTCACCTCCTTCATCTGGTCGATCAGCTTCTTCATGTTCTCTCTCTGCCGGTCGATCTGATCCGCCAGCTCGCGGTTTGCATCGGGGCCTGCGAGCGTCTTTTGCCTGGCATCGATCTGCCGGCCCAGCTCCTGCGCGATTTCCTCTTCGCGTCGATCGAGCTGCTGCGCCTCGTCGCGCATGTCGCGCATCTCGTCGCTGAATTGGCTGGAGGTGCGGCGCTGGAACTCATCGCGCATCTGCTCGAGCTGGCGCTGGGCGCGTGTCGCGGAGGTGATCGCCCTGGAGACCATCCCCTGCTCCATCGCTTCCGCCGACTCGCGGATTCCAGCCCGGGAGTCGTCCAGCCGCTGCCTGGCATCGGCCATGCGCTGGCGGTTCTGCGGCCTCTCCATCTGCTGCTGGATCTCGTCCGTGTCGCGAAGCGCCTCAAGCTGCTCGTCCCGCAGGCGACGCAGCTCGCGAAGGGCCTCCTGCCTCTGTTGTTCGTTCTGCGCCTGGCGAAGCGCCGCCTGTGCCTCCCTGAGCCGGTCGCTCATCTCGTTCTGCCGCCGTGCCAGATCGCGGAGCCGGTTGAGCATCTGCAGATCCTCGCTCCGGCCGGACTGCTCGCGGGACTGGGCCAGACGCTGCGTCTCGTACCGATTCTCCCGTTGCGTGAGCTGTAACTGCTGCAATTGCTGCTGGAAACGCTGGGAGTTGGCGTTGGCAGCCCGACCTTGGTTACGCCCCTGGGTCACCTGGTGCTCCCGCTGCCGCAGTTTCAGCAATTCCTGGTAGGCCGATTGCTCGCCGGCCAGCGCGGGGGTCAGCTCCGTTGTCGATGCAGATTCCGATGCCCTGCCCAAGTGATCCAGAGCTGTCTGCATGTGACCCGATGCGGTCTGAAGGGCTTTCATCGCAGCCGGGTCTTCCGCTTGATTCAGAGCCTCGCCGGCTTGCTCCAGTGCTCCGGCCTGGGACTGGCGAACGACATCGAGGTCTTCCTTGCGGCCCTCGATCCCGCCGGACCGCTCGGCCTGCTGCTTGACGTTCCATGTGGCACTGATGATCTGCTTTTGCAGTTGGGCAAGCCGCTCGCCGGGCCGGTCCTGCTGGTTGCCTTGCTGATTATTCTGTTGGTCCTGATTCTGTTGATCCTGGAAGGACTGGCTCTCGCGGAAGATTTCCTCGAAGGGGCGCACCTCGGCGAAGTAGATGTCGCTGGCCGTCCTGCGGGGCTTGCCGTCGGGTCCGATGTCCTCGGCCCAGAAGTAGTAGGTCAGCAACTGGTCCGGCTCAGCTTTGAGCTCCTCCATCGCCAGCAGGTACTGAATCTGCGGTTTCTCATTCGCGGCCTCGCTGCTCAGCACCAGGTCTCGCCCCTCCGTGCCGGCAAGGGCATAGGAGAGCCCATAGCCGGTGACGCCGTAATCGTCGACGACTTCCGCCTCTAACGAGAGTTCCTCCAGGGGAGAAACCACCACATCATTGCTCGGAAATACCGGTGTCAGCTCGGGCGGCAGATTCTTGTGTACCTCGATCACGAACCGCGGCGGCAGCTTGTTCGACCGGCCCTGGGCATCGGCCATGTGTAATTCATATCGCTGGCTCTGCGACGCCGTCACGGATGCGGTCAGCACGTTGGGGTCCTGGTGGTCCACGGCAAGGCCCAGCGCGATGCCCGTCTTGGGGACCAGCCGGGCGGTGGTTACCGGCTTATTCAGTGTGAAGATGAGCGTGACTTCGGAGCCCTCGACCACGCTGACCTGTCGCGTATCCTGGATCGTCTTCTCGGGCAGTTTTGTGTAGACTGGGTAGACAATCCTCGCGTCGGCCCGGACAAGCTCGGGGCTCTGATAGACGCTGATCGTATAATCGCGTGTCCGCCGGCCCGCGTATTCGACGTGATAGAGCAGATCGGACCGGACGTCCTGAAGGATGCCGCCGAACACGGGATCGTCGAGACTCCTGCTCAGCGTGATCCGCTGGGGTTCTTGCCCGGCCTCGCCGAACAGCAGGTCTACCGCCGGCGGCACACGCCCCTCGAAGCGCGCCAATATCACCACCGGCGAGCCCTGCTCTACCGAAGTATCTCCGGGAGTGACGGTGACGCCGAAGCCTTTGGAGGCCAGCACGCCTTTGTGTTCGCGAGGCAGCAAGGACACAAGCGGCAACATCTGGGACAGGACCACGAGCAGGAACAGCAGCGCCGCAGCTCGTCCCAGGCCGGCCAGCATCAGCTTCCCTTTGGAAATGCTCTGGAGCCAGTCGTGACCCGTTGCATGAGTGACCGCTTCGGCAATTACCCGCTGCTGGAGATAGCCCATTTGTCCATCCGGGTCCTGCGGCTCCTGCTCGATGGCCGCCAGCAACAGGGCTTGCAGGTCCGGGTGCTGCTGCTCGATGGTCCTCGCCAGGGCCCGATAGTCCGGCTGCAGGCGACGGGATCGGTGGATGATCCAGCTTGTCGCTAGAACGGCTCCGATGCACAGGACCGCGACGGCCGGAGACAATCCCCACCCCCACAGCCAGGCGGCGCCCACCATGCCGGCCCCGATGAGACCACAGATCAGCCAACAGATCGACAGCCGCCGTGCCAAATACAGGCGTCTTCGCCGATCCGCTATCGGTTGGAGTTGTCTGCGAAGAGCTTCTTCAATCATGTCTGCTCCTCCTTCGGTTCCGGACCGGGGCGCGTGAGCCAGCCGCCCAGCCACGTCTCGATCAACAGCATTGCCAATACCGCCGCAAGCACCCATCGCCAGAGCTTCTGCCGCGATTCCATCTCGCCAAAGCTGCTATGTTGTACCTCTCGCTCGCCGGCTTCAGGCACGATAACGGAAGCAGGCTTCAGGGAGATGCCTTTCCTTTCGATATCCTCGATGGGCAAGGGATCCGTTCGGCTCTCGCCGGCAGCCAGATTGATCGCAAAGAGCTGATCGCGGCCTGACGATGTCACCGTGTAAATGCCGGGCAGGTTCGTCTGCGTGAAGGTCTGCCCGCCGGCATCCAGATGTACGCGCGTGTCGTCCGGCCGGCGAATGTCCACGGTCGGGGAGGTCGATGCGGTTTGCTCCGGGATGGGCACCGGGTCGCCGACGAAGTACTGCGGCTGATATCCCGCGAAGGCCCCCCCGTATTCGACGGCGGAATACAACAGTGGGACGAACTTGGACGAAAGCGCCAGATCACTGTCCGCCGGATGCCACCCGCTGGTCCACACGAGCAGCGACCCACGGCCCACGGGGACCTCCAGCCAGGCGGGGTCGTCGCTGTCAAACCAGGCCAGCACCCTCGCCCCGGGACAATCGGCGGCATTGATGCGCCGATAGTTCCAGAAGTGAATCCGCGTGAAGTCCCCGAAACGAGGATCCGCAAAGGGCTTCAACAACGGATGCTCGATCTCGATCCGATCGAGCATGGCGTATTGACCGACATCGGCGTCGCGGCATTCAAGCCTCTCGATGCCGGCCAGACCCGACAGGACGGTCGCGATTTCAGCGGATTTCATCACCAGCAGGAGAATCCCGCCGGACTCAAGATACTTACGCAGCGGCGCGACGTTCTGCGGACCGATCACATCAGTGACAAAGACCATGTGGGCAGTCTCCAGGTCGGCGGCGCCGATGGATTCGTTGCCCGAGCGGCCGGAGACAATCGCGGTCATTGCGCTGCCGGTCCCAAAGGCCCGGCGCACGTAGTACAGCATCTCCCTGGCATCGTTCGAATCCTCATTGCCGATATACAGGATATTTATTTTCCGCTGCGGCCGCGGGGCCAGGTAGAGGACGTTGTCGAAGTCGTGATCGTCGCCGGCCAGGACAAGTCTCGCGGGCGCCCGCTGATCCGCCTTGGCGGGAGCGCTCACCACGATGCTCCGGCCCGGCGGCACGTACACCTCCATTTGCCCGCTGTCGCCCCAGTGTAGTTGAAAACGGTCTCTGTCCGCATCGGGGGAATTCGTGACGCGGACGCGGGCCGGCTCGTCGCCACGTGCCGAGGTCATGGCGTCGCGGCTCGTGATCCATTGCAGCGATGCGTTGGTCGTTCCGCGGCACGGAATCGCTCTGACCGCCAGCTCCGTCCCTTCGGGCCATTCATAAGCCGAGAGCGCGTCGAGATTGCTGCCCTGTTGCAGATCGCTGATCAGCACGACCCGTCGCGTGCCGCCGCTTTGCTGCCCGTCGTTCACCTCATCATCCTCGATGCTCTCGGCGGCCGCGACGAGGGCATGACCGAGATCGGTGGACGCCCAGCTCGGCGAGAGACTGGCTATACTCTGTGCCGCGATCGTCGCACGCTGGGCGGGATCCATTGTCGCCCACTGCTCGAATCCGATCAGCGTGCGTGCGGTCTGGTCGAAGCTCATCACGCATAGGCGGTCGGCCGGCCCGGCAGTGGCCAGGATCGACCTGGCTTCGTCGATGGCCCGAGCCCAGACGCCCTCGCGCCGCATCGACGCACTCGTATCGACCAGCAGGGCGATCCGCCCGCCGGGCTGAGCTTTGCCTACCGTGGCCGGCCGCACCAGGAACGGACGCGCAAAGGCAAGCGCGAGCAGACACACGATGAGGCATCGCAGAATCAACAGCGGTATGTGCTCCAGCCGGCTGCGGCTCTTGAATCGCGGCATCGTCGTGCGCAGGAACATCAGGGAGCTGAACGCCACGCGATTTCGCGTGTGGCGCCGGATCATGTGCAGCAGGATCGGCACAACCACCGCAGCGACGCCGGCCAGAAATAGCGGGTAGAGGAAACTCATGCCGTCCTCCCCTCTGCGGAATTTCGAAACTTGAAATTCGGATTTCGAATCTGGTGTCTGCGACGGCGCATGCGGCCCTGCAGGAAATCGAGCAAGACCAGATCGAACGGACGATCCGTTGCGAACAGGTGATAATCGATCCCGAGCCTCTGGCAGGTGGATTTCGCGTTCTTCAAGTGGTCGTTCAGCAATCGCGTGTAATTCTTGCGGGCGGCGGACGGATCGATGTACAGGTCGCGCCCGGTTTCCACGTCTCGAAAGAGGGCCGGCGAGTCAAAGTCAAAATTCAGCTCGGCCGGGTCCAGCACGTGGAACACGACGACGTCGTGGCCGCCTGCACGGAGGTAGCCCAGATCGGGCTCGAGCCGGTCTACCGAGGTCAGCAGATCGGAAACCAGTACGATCAATCCTCGCTTGGTCAGCATCTGAGCCAGACGCTGCAGCGGGGGACCCAGATCGGTGGCTTTGCCCGCGGGCGGGGCTTCCAGTGCATGGATCAATCTTCGCAGGTAGCTCGGCCGGTTGCGCGGAGGCAGGTACTGCCGAATCTGATCGTCGAACGTGGCCAGGCCGACGGCGTCGCCCTGCATGAAGAGGAGGTAGGCCAGCGTCGCCGCCAGCGTGCCGGCATACTGAGACTTGGCGTACCCACCCGAGCCGTAGCCCATCGACCGGCTGTGATCGATGAGCAGGTGGCAGCGGAGGTTCGTCTCGTCCTCGAATTTCTTGATGAAGAACCGGTCGCTGCGCGCGTACACGCGCCAGTCGATGTAGCGGGGGTCATCGCCGAGAGTGTACTGGCGATACTCGGTGAACTCGACGGAAAAGCCGTGGTAGGGGCTGCGGTGAATCCCCCTGCAAAAGCCCTCGACGACCGCCTTGGCGCGCAGCTCCATCGATTTGATCTTCATCAGCGCGGCCGGATCGATCATGCCCTCGGCTTTGCCGCCGGCGCCCTGCGAGCGGAATGGACCGACCCGATCCGTCACTTGATCCTCTCCTTCACCGACTTGAGCAGGCGGTCCACGAGGGCCTCGACAGTGACACCCTCGGCCTCGGCACGATAATTGATCAGGAGCCGATGGCGAAGCACCGGAAGAGCAAGCGCCCGGATATCGTCGAAATTGACGTGCGATCTGCCGTCGAGCAATGCGCGGGCCTTGGCGCCGAGCACCATGTATTGCGAGGCGCGCAGACCCGCTCCCCACGTGACCCACTCGTTGACGAAATCCAGTGCGCCGGGACTCGGCCGGGAGGCCGCAGCCAGCCTCACCGCGTAACGCACCACGTCCTCGGCGGTGGGGACCCTGCGCACCACGCTGTGGAACCGCAGCAGGTCTTCGCCGGTGAAGACTCTCGCAATCGGTTGAGGCTCGGTCGTGGTGGTCTGGCGCACCACGGCCACCTCGTCGTCCTCGGGCAGATAATCGATGGACACGTTGAACATGAACCGGTCGAGCTGAGCTTCCGGGAGGGGGTACGTGCCTTCCATCTCGATGGGGTTCTGCGTGGCGAAGACGAAGAAGGGCTCGTCGAGCTTGTAGCACACCCCGGCGGTCGTCACGTGGTGCTCCTGCATCGCTTCGAGCATGGCGGCCTGCGTCTTCGGCGGAGTCCGGTTGATCTCGTCGGCGAGAATCATGTTGGCGAAGATCGGCCCTTTGACGAAAGTCATGCGCCGCTCACCGTCGCTCTGCTGAAGGATCTCCGTGCCCGTGATATCCGCGGGCATGAGGTCCGGCGTGAACTGGATGCGCTGGAACTTCAGGTCGAACAGTTGGGCCAGCGATTTGACCAGCAGGGTCTTGGCCAGGCCCGGCGCGCCGGTGACAAGGCAGTGCCCGCCGCAGAGCACGGCAATGAGCAGATGCTCGATCACATCCTGCTGGCCGACGATTGCTTTCGAAAGCTCGGTCCCGATGCGTTCCCGTGCGGCCTTGATCTGCTCGACCGCCCATTGCTCGGATTCGTACATCTCAGTTGTCAACAGTGCCCATCCTTTCAGTGCGTCATCGCGTAGAAAACGATATTGATTCCCAGTGGATATGCTTTCTTCTCGGAGAACTCGTGGAAGTACCACTCGTTTTCCCCTTCGCGTTCCCAGCCGTCGCCGAGGTCGGTGTTGTGGCAGATGATGGCCATCATGCGGCCTTTGTCGTCAAAGATGGCCTTGTAATGGACCTCGCGTGCGTCCTCGCGTTCCCAGGTGACGCCGTAGTCGCGGCCTCGCAGGGCCCAGTCGATGCTGGGAACCTGCGGCTTTTCCTTGAGGTCGAACACGGCGTGGAAGATCGGGTGCTCCAGCTCCAGCTCGACCGGCTCGCGGTCGGGGAACACACGCTTGATCTCGCGGTAGAAGTTGTACCACTCCGCCTCGCCCCAGAAGTCGTCGACCATGAGAAACCCGCCGTTGAGCAGGTAGCCTCGCAGCGCCTCGACCTCGGGCTCGCTGAAGACCAGCCGGCCGGGCTCCAGGAGGTAGATGAACGGGTAGTTGACCAGGTCCGGGTCCGTCAATTCGAGCACGATCCCGTCCGGGTGAACTTCCATGGAAGTCAGTTGGTGCAGGCGGTACGAGAAGTTCAGATCGCTGTCGGGGTAATCCGTGGCCCAGCCGCCGCCGCCCCGGCCGTAACCTCTGCCTCGGCGCCCGTACCCGCCCCCGTATCCTCCGTACTCGTAGCCGCCGTACCCGGAGGAATATCGGATGCGCACGAACGTGAAGACATCGTGAGCGAACTCCTTATCCGGCTCCCAATCGGGCACGTTGCCACGATCGTAATATCTTTGCGCCAGCGTTGCGCCCGCCGCCGCGATGAGCACGGAGGATAGAATGATGAGCCGTCGCGGTTTCTTCATGGTCGCTTCTCCCGGATCGTCGTCGACTCCGTAGGAATGCTCAGCAGCAGTTTATGGGCTTGGCGAAAGCGGGGGGCATCGGCGAGGGCCTCGAGGACGTGCCTCTTCGCGCCGGCGGAGTCGCCTTGCTGAAGCAGTTGCGCCAGGCGATAGTGGACATCGACCGGGTCCGCGGGGTCCAGCAGGAGCAGCCGCTCATAGGACTCGACGGCCCGCTCCCGTTGCCCAAGCTCCTCGCATGCCTGGCCCAGATGCCGGTACACCGTCGATAGCAGCGGATACACCGCAAGGCGCCGGTCGCCATTTGCGGCGACCTGCATCCAGTCTTTCTGCTCCATCCCGATCTCCATCAACCGGTCGTAGGCGTCGGCGGCGTCAGGCGAAAGCGCCGCCAGCTTGCCAAGCACCTGCGCTTCCTGCTCCGTTTCCCCGAGCTTACGGTGCGCCTGGGCGAGGAGTCGATAGGGATTGTCCTGACCGGTATGCGCGGGGTACAGAGAGATCAGCTTCTGGAGAGGCTCCTTCGCCTGCTCCCATTTCTGATCGGCCAGAAGGCTGCCGGCGTGCAGAGTCAGCGCCCAGAAACTGCTGGGGTGATCGGCGAGCCATCGAGCGACCGCCTCGCGGTCGGCGGGATCGACCTGGTCCCGTGCCGGCTGCTCCCAGTCCGCATCGGGGGCCAACTCCTGCGCTCGCTTCTTGGCAAAGGCTTCGAAGCTTTTTTCGATCTCCTGTAGAGACGCGGGATTTTGCGCCTCTGCCTCACGGGCGTGCCTGGCGATGGCTGTGTTGATCTCTTCTCCTCTGGCCAGATCGGCGAGGATTGCCTTAAGCGACACAAAGCCGAACCGCTCGACGAGAAATTCCACGACAAGAGCGGACTCGTAGTAGGCGAACTGCAGGTGCATCGGGGTCGGCGGATTCATGAACGCGGCGCTGAGATTGCTGATCGGCGTCAGCCCTCCATCCAGGATCATTTCACGATACTGCGGATTCATCGCCTGGCCCCAGATCGGGTTCTCCTGCATCTCCTCGTAGACGGAAATCCCCTCGCTCAGCCAGCGAGGCATTTTGTTATGGGTGAGATTCAGCGTCACGACGTGGCAGAACTCGTGCCAGAGCATGGATTGCCAGTTGGACGGTCGTGCGGCGTTCGGGCTGTTGGCCGTGATGACTCTGCCGAAGCAGACGCCGAGAAAGCTGTCCCCGCCCGGCATCCCGAACGTCCGGACGGCGAAATCCTGCTGGTTGGGGAACAATTCGATCGTGATCGTATCGTCCAATTTGAGCCCGTACTTGTCACATAATTTGGACTTGGCTTGCTGGAGCAACCCGACGACTTTGTCGCCGTAGACGGCCGCCTCGTGCTTGTCCATTTTTATGAGCAAGCCATCCGCCGACAGCGTCTTGAACTGGGACAACGCATCATGAAGATTGACAAGGTTGTAGGCCTCGACGTTGTACGGGTCTTTGGCGTTCACCGCGTCGGCCAGGGTCCAGCCCTCATGCTCCTCCCCGAGTCGCAGCAGGTCCTGGGCCAACTGGATCTTCGCGGGCAGGTAGTTCGGATCGAAGACAATCGCCTGACGCTGGCAGTCAGCGCCCTCGGCAAAACGATAGTTCTGGGATAGCTTTCTGCCGATGAGGTAATCCACCTGCGGATTCTTCGGCCAGAACTTCAGTGCACTATCGCGGCAAGTATTGACGGCGTTGGGATCGTTGGCGAAGTGCGCAAGAACCACCTTGCAGGCCCAGGCCTCCGGATGCCAGGGATTGACCGCGAGCGCGCGATCCAGCGACTTGGCCGCCCCTTCGCGGTCTTCGCAGTCGATCTGATGCTCCGCCAGCAGGATCAGGGCCGGCGCATGCCTGGGATTCACGTGGAGGGCCGCATCCAGCGACGCGATCATTGCTTTTCGGTCGCTGTAGTAGAATGCCTTGGCCAGCCCGTGGTGAACGTCCGGATCGTCGCCGAATCGCTTGAGAGCCTGGCGATAGCGTTCCGCGGCCAGCTCGTAGTCCTGCTTGGCTGCCGCCAACGAGCCGGCGGCGAGATACGCCTCGCGGCAGTTCGGGTCGCGCTCGATGACACGGTTGTAGAAGTCTCTCAGGATAAGCCGCGGCTCGACCCCGAGAAGCAGCAGGCACTGGCCCAAAGCCACCATCTCCGCGCTGGTCAGGTACTCCGACCGGCGGTAGCTGGCGATCCTGTACGCCGTGGCGAGCATCATCGTGCTCTTCTCGGCCTGGTTAGCATGCTGGTATGCCGTATGTGCAACCCATAGCAGGCAGATGTCCGGGCGCGAGCCTCTCAGTACCGTATCGACGTGCGCGGCGGCCTCCTCATATCGGCCCAGCGCCAGCAGGCATTCCGTCTGGAGAATGTGCCACTCGATGGAATAGGCCCCGTCCTTAATAGCCTTCTGGGCGGATTCGAGGCACTTTTCATACTCGCCCGTCTTGAAAAGCGATTTCGAGCTTCGGATTTCCGATTTCGAGTCCTGGCCCGAGGCGGATTGGATCACCGCGAAGGAGAATGCGATCAGGAAGATCCCCCTCACCGATTTCGAACTTCGAGTTTCGAGTTTCGAATTCTGAGGCCCTGTATATGACGATGAGCAAGCCATACTGCACCCACCCGAACAAACCTGAGAAGGGAAGAGGTGAAGAAGGTAAGATGGTAAGAACGTCCGAACGCCTCGGCCGAGTTCCCACCTTCCTACTTTCTCACCTTCCTGATTTCATGCCTTCCGGTCTTTGCGTATTCTAACAAGCGGCTATACGGCCCGTATGGATCGCGGTTCATGCGCCCACGGCCACCACTCGCTCCTCCAGTATACACTCCTTGATCCGGACCTCATAGCGCTTTTGCTCCGCTTGGCGCCGAAAGCGTTTGCGCGGACTGGTTGCCGATCGTGACGATACGTGGTATAAGACGCGAAGTTTTCCGGGAAAGAGATCTCTGGGCATGCAGGGTCATGGAACGATGTTCGTCTTCTGAGGACTTGCGATATGGAGCGTGCAATCGTGGCGATGTGCTTGAGTTGTCTCGCCGGGGGGACGCTGTGGGCGGCTTCACAGCCCCCGGACGTGCTAGTGTACGTGGGGACATACACCGGCAAGGGCAGCGAAGGCGTCTATGTCTATCGCCTGGATTCCTCCACGGGGGCCCTGACGTACGTCAGCAAGACGGCCGGCCTGGAGAATCCCTCGTTCCTGGCCATCGACCCCAGGGGACGGTGCGTGTACGCGGTTCGGGAGTCCGGCGGCTCGGCGGGCCGCAAGGGCGGAGCGGTCATTGCCCTGTCCCGCAACCCGGCGACCGGCGAGTTGACCATCCTGAACGAGCAGCCGTCGGGAGGCCAGGGGCCGTGCTATATCACCGTTGACCGTGACGGCCGTTTCCTCCTGGTGGCCAACTACGGCAGCGGGCACGTGGCCATACTTCCCGTCGCCGACGATGGCCGGCTGCAACCCGCCGGCAGCGTAGTGCAACATGAGGGCTCCAGCGTCAATCCGACCCGCCAGAAAGAGCCGCACGCACACTGCATCGTGCTGGACGCCGGGAATCGCTTTGCGTTGGCGGCGGACCTGGGGATCGACAAGATCATGGTCTACCGCTTCAATTCCGAACCTGGCAAGCTGCTGCCCAACGATCCGCCCTTTGCGCAGTCCAAGCCTGGCTCGGGCCCGAGGCACATAGCCTTTCACCCCAACGGCAAGTACGTGTACGTGATCGAGGAGCTCAGTTCCACAGTCACAGTGTTCGCCTATGATGCCGATTCCGGCACGCTGAAGCCTTTCCAGGCCGGAGACGCAAAATGTTGCGTCTCTACATTGCCGGAGGGCTTCCAGGGGACCAACACGTGCGCTGACATTCACGTGCACCCATCCGGGCGATTTCTCTATGGCTCCAATCGCGGGCATAACAGCATCGCCATCTTTGCGATTGACGATAAGACCGGCGGACTTCGCCTGCTCGGCCACGAGCCGACCCAGGGCAAAACCCCTCGCAACTTTGCGATTGACCCATCCGGCACGTTCCTGCTCGTAGCCAATCAGGATAGTGACACAATTGTCAGCTTTCGCATCAACCAGGAGGTTGGTACGCTGACGGCCACGGGACAGGTCTGCCGGGTGTCCATGCCCGTCTGCCTGAAAATGGTCACTGCCTCTGGCGTTCGGTAGATCGTCCGGAGCATAGAAGGGAGGACTCGATATGATGAACAGCAAACCCAGTCGTCGGGAATTCGTCAAGAGCACAGTGATTGGTGCTGCGGGCGTCGCCATGCCGACCCTGATTTCCGGAACAGCGTTTGGAGCCAACGAGCGCATCTCCATCGGCTTGATCGGCTGCGGGGGCCGCGGCAACGCCCTGATGCAAGCGGCCCTGGGATTGAAAGGCGAGCATGATCTCGAAATCCGGGTCCTGTGCGATGTGTGGAAGGTCAATCTCAAGAAGACCCTCGCGGACCTGGCAAAGCAACAGACCGCCGTCCCGGATACCTGCTCGCGACACGCCGAAGTCCTCTCGCGGGCCGATATCGACGCCGTGATCATTGCCACCGCGGATTTCGCGCACGCCCCCATCCTGGTGGATGCCCTCAAGGCGAAGAAGGACGTGTACGTGGAAAAGCCGATGGCCACGCAGTTGGCCTACGCTCAGGAGGCTGTGAAGCTGGCCCGCGAGAACAAGGCCGTTGTGCAAGTGGGGACGCAGTTTCGCAGCGATCTGCGGCACAAGAAAGCGGCGGAGCTGGTCCAGTCCGGCATCCTGGGCAAGATCAGCGAGGTGGAAGCCTTTTACCATGACGCCGGCCCGAGATGGGCCCGCGGCTACGGCGATGTCCGCCAGGAGGACGTGGACTGGGAGGGCTTCCTGATGCACCTGCCGCACCAGGCGTTCGATGCAAAACGCTTTCGCCGGTGGCATCTGTACAAGGACTTTACGCTGGGCACGCCGGCGCTGCTGGGCGTGCATCGGATGGACGTCGCGACGTGGTTCATGGATGACCCTCTTCCCGCCTCCGCCGTGGCGCTCGGCGGCGTGTACGTCTGGAAGGATGGACGCGAGCATGCCGACACGGTCGATTGCATCCTGACGTACCCAAAAGAATTCATGTTGAATTACTCCACCCGCCTGGGCAACAGCCAGACGTTCGGGGAGGTGATTTTCTACGGGACCCGGGGCACGTTCGACATCAAGACCTGGACGGCCCGCGCCGACGGCGCCGGCAGGGACGCCCTCAAGGAACCGGTCGTCATCGCGCCCATCCCGCAGGGCGATCTGACGGAAAGCCATATGCGCAACTGGCTCGACTGCATCAAGTCGCGCAAGCAGCCAAACGCCCCCATCGAGGCGGGGTACGCGCATTCCGTGGCGAGCATCATGTGCTTCCAGGCCCTCGAAACCGGCAGACGCCAAAAGTACGACCGGGAGGCAATGAAGATCCAGGAAGGGTAAGTGGCAAGGTGGGGCTTGCCCCACCGATTCTGCTGACGACGGGTGGCAGCGGCAAGCGCGGCTTGCCGATGGCTCCTGATTGCGGCCCGACACCATCGGCAAGCTCCGCAGGCTCCGCTTGCCGCTGCCACCCATTGCTGCGGGAGAGGACATTGGATAGAGAGGTTTACCTTACTGCCGCAGGAACTCCGTCAGGGCGCGGACCGTTTCCAGGTTGTAGGCCGGCTCGAGGTGATAGACGCACGTAAGGTTGCCGCCCGCGTTCTCTTCGACGACTCGTCTGGCCCATTCCAGTATCGGCCCCGGGCTTTCTGCGGACATGTCACGCGGCAGGGGGGCGATGCTGATCAACATCTCCGGCCCGAATACCTCGCGTGCCTTGCGGATCGAGGTCTCTCCGCCCAGGTCAACCGATTGCAGGCGGTCGATTCCAGCGATGGCCTCCAGCAGGTGGGTGCTGGACCCGCAGGAGTGGAACCGCAGGGGGCCGAGCACACGGGCAATTTTTGACGTCACCGGCACGACGAATTCCTTCATCAGGGCGGAGCTGATCATGCAGCCGGAGCACTCGCCGATGTGGACATCCGTCATGGGCAGATGGGCCTTCTGTGCGAAATGCCGGCAGAGCACGACATAGGCATCCGCGATCCAGTTCAGGATTCTCAGGCATTTCCGGGGCTCGGTCATCAGGTCCAAGAATACAGTTTCGCCATAGAACTTTTGAGCGGTGGTCAGGACTCCGTGGATTGTCGCTCGGCCGGAATTGTCCCAGAAAAATGGAGGAACCGGGCACAACTGGCCCTCGGCCTGTATCCGGGCGATCTGACCGTCGAACAGCCGGACGAGATCATGGCGCAGCAATGTCTCGGGAGTGGGCAATGTCTCCGGATCAACGCCCGCGAGGCATCCCGGCGTGATATCCGCGTCACGACTGTCGGCCGGGAGAAAATCGGCGCCAAGGAGCATCCCCAGGATCATGTTCGGCTGGATGCCTCCGATTTGAACCTGTCCCTTGTCCCAGTACTGAATCCGCCCCAGATTCGATTCGGAATAGAAAAGGCTCATCCCCGGGAATTGCTCGGCGGCGTACTCGTTGCACAGGCAATCGATGTCGTGACGCCAGATCGGATCGAAGTAATAATCGCGGTCGAACACGATGTCGAGGGTCTGGTGCATCCACGCTTTGGAAAGTGTCCCCGTGATGCTTATCATATCCGCCTCGCAGCCGTCACATCAAGGCATCGAGTTCACCGAGTTTCACAGGTCTGCCGCGTTCCGCCGAGAGGTCGGCGGCGAAGCAGATCGCGTGCGTTTTCGCCGCGTCCTCCAGGTCCGGGAAGGGCCGCTTATTGCCAATGATGCAGTCGAGGAAATGGGACACCTCGGCCCGGAAAGGATGGTGGGAGACGTCGGCGCTTTCGGGCAGGATGCAAGGGACCTGAAGGAAACTGCTCTGGCCCGGGAACAATTTCGGCGCGAACACCTTGTCATTGCGGATGGAGCCTTCGGTGCCATAGACGCCGATATTGAATACGTAGGGCATCTTCGCGTCGAACGTCGTTGTCGTCCGGCCCACCTTGCCATCGCGGAACTTGATATTCACGGAGATCGTGCCGGGGTACTCGATGGGGTTCTCCGTCTTCACCTGGTAGGCACACACTTCCTCGGCCTCGCTGCGTGCGAACCATCGCAGTGCATCGACGGCGTGACAGCCGCCGGTGAGGATGGCCGTGCCGCTGTGCTTGCTGCTGCCCAGCCATTTCTGCTCCGGCGTCATCCAGATCCGATGCATGTAGTCCACTTCGACCATGAAGACATTGCCCAGCGCCTCTTGCTCGATCAGTCTGTCGATGGTCATGAGCAGGGGATTCCAGTGCAGGACGAAGCTCACAATCGTTTTGACGTTGCTCTTGCTCACGGCCTTTCTCTGCTTCTGCACATCCTCCACGGTCAGCGCCACGGGCTTCTCGATGATCACGTGCTTGCCCGCCTCCGCCGCCGCGACGACGTAGGTAGTGTGCGTATCATGGGGCGTGCACACCACCACGACATCGACGTTCTTCATGCGGAGCATAGCTGCCGCATCGGTCTCAATCGCGCACCGGAGGTTGTACTTGTCACGATAGCGTTCGGCGTTGGCGCGATTGCGGCTGACCAGCGCCCGGACCTCGGACCGACTGTCGGCCTGAAAGGCCTTCACGTACTCTTCCGCCACCGCCCCGCAGCCAATGATCCCAGCGCCCAGCTTCTCCATCTCCTGGCTCCTTTCTACCACGTTATATCCTGAGAAAGACCTTCCGGCGGTACATCCACAGCAGGATCAGCCAGAGGACCAACAGCACCGCGGCTCGCTCCAGCATCGGTACGTAAGCAGCGCCGAGGCTCTCGAAGATATGCTGGCCGAGGTGCCGCCGGATATTGTCACGAACAAACGGGGTCATGAGCTGCCACATGCAGTAGAGGGTGATGGGGTTCAACCCGACGACAACGAAGGGAAAGGCCCATCGCTTCCACCTTCGCCACTCGATGATCGCCACAAAGCCCGCTAGAAGCAGGGCTGCCCAGCCGCTGCTGTAGAGGGCCCACGAGGGCGTCCAGATGCGTTTCACGATTGGGCACAAGCCTGCTATCGCGACAGCCTGGCCCATTATGATGCCGGCGATCCCGAGAAGGGCGAGGCGTTTGGCCTTCTCGGTGATCGGCAAATCACGTCGCAGCCACTGGCCCGCCAGCAGGCCGAAGATCATCGTCGCGATGGAGGGGACGAAATTCAGCGTCTGATAGCCGCTGCTGTTGAATACGAAAGGCTTCTCATGCGGAAAGAGGTTCAGAAACCAGCGGTCAAAGGCGGCGGCGAAGTTGGCATTTTTGTCCCAGTGAGCAGCAAAGCCGGTCAGGTGCGGCCAGTCCGGGGGCACGCCGATACTTTGCCAGTCGAAGTCCGCCGGCGGCAGCGGATAGGGTGCAAACGCCAGCCAATAAGCCAGCAGGATTCCGAAGGCAGCCAGCCACTGTGTACGGGGCTTGGCAAACGCCAGGAGAAAGACAATTGGATACCCCAGGCCGATTTGTGCGAGCACGTTGGTAAAGACCCAGGCCGTCTGCTTGCTCCAGGCGGATGTGAGAAACACCGCCAGCAGCACCAGCACCATTGCCCGTGAAAGGGCATGGCCGAACATCCGGCCGAAGCTCTGGCCGCGGGCGCGGCGGTTGGCCACCGACCACGGCAGGGCGACACCCACCATGAACATGAACGCCGGCTGGATGATGTCCCACAGCGTGAACCCCGCCCATTGGGCGTGCTCGGTCTGGTGACCTACGAACTGCCAGAGCCCGCTGTCGGGGAACTGCCGTGCGATTTGGGTCAGGCCCAATCCGCTCGACGCCATCATCAGCATGATCGCGCCGCGATAAGCATCGAGCGACACCAACCGCTCAGGCTTGTTTCCTTCAGGAAGCGTCAGCGACTGTCCTTCACGATTCACGTGACAATCTCGTCCTATGCCGTACGGGCGGTTCTGAAAGCCACTCCTACGCTTTTGCCGCCTCTGGCTGATCAAAACCGACAGTGGGGGCCGCCGGCACTACCTGTCTGGTCACGTCATCACGGAAGACGAGACAGAACGCGCCGACCAGGGCGGCGGACATCAGTGTCGCGATCATGAAGATAGGCGTCCAGTTCGTGGCGCCGTCAGCCGTGTAGTGCTGGACCAGCTTGACGTTGATAAGCGTGCCGAGCAGCATCCCGACGCCGAAGCAGATCAGGACGATCAGGCCCTGCGCCTGGGCCCGAATCTGCGGCGGCGCCTTCTTATCGACGTAGACCTGCCCGCCGACGAAGAAGAACCCGAAGATGATTCCATGCACGAGAATGGCGACAAAGTACAGAAATACCTGATCGGCCGCGACACCGCCCCAGAGGGCCAGGTATCGGATCGCCAGCGCCCCCAGCCCGGCCGCCATGGTCCACTTGACGCCGAAACGCGCCAGCGCCAGCGGCACAAGGAGCATGAGCACGATCTCGACCGCCTGCCCGTAGTTCATGGTCATCGTGACCAGCTTGAAGCCCTGGCTCTCGAAGAACTGAGAACCCAGGGAGAAGTACAGCGTGAACGGAATCATCACGAGCAGGGAAATGAGGATGAACAGAGCGAAGTTGAGGTCCTTTAAGAGCCCCAGCGCCCGCAGGCCGAGCGCGTCCACCACGGAGGTTTTCTGGCCCTTGGCCGCCGGCGGCGTGTCCGGCAGCGTCAGGTTCAGGATCGCCGCGATGAGCGCTGTGCCGGCGCCGCAGTAGAGGGGGATGACAGTGCCGTCGATCTTACTGCCAAACAACCACAGTGCCAGAACGCCGAAGAAGCCGGCGGCGACCCAGCCAATCGAGCCAAACACCCGGATCTGAGGGAACTTCTCCGACGGTGCGTTCGCCATCGCGATGGCGTTCGTCAGGCTCCAGGTCGGCATATAGCAGAGCATGGCCAATAGCAGTATGACGAACAAGGCGACGGGGCTGTCCTGCCGGGCCCCGAAGAAGAACAACACGGCACAGGCGAAATTCAGCGCCATCAGGACCTTCTGGCTGGCGAAGTGACGGTCGGCTAACATGCACAGGACCGGGGCCACCAGGCAGCCCAGCGGCATTACGCTGAGAATCCAGAACTGCCACGTCCCCTGGATTTCCGCGTTCTTCAGGTACGCCGCCAGAGGCACCCACCACACGGCGAACATCATATATTGCAGGAACATCATGATACTCAGGCGGATTCGGACGTTCATGGACATGCCGTTCATTGCAAAACTCCTTTCCCCAAAGTGTTTCGTGGCGAGGGCGTCCCGCCCTTGGAAGAACGGGTCCAACACAGCCTTGCCACGTCCCTGCTGGCCTGCGACGAACCAGACCGGCCCAAATCATACCACAGTGCCGGGGTCATGGCTACAACAGCTCAGCGGAATAACACGCTTTGGGGCTGCTCAACCGGATCGCATGCATCTTAGGGGCGCTGCCCCTAAACCCCGGCATTTTCCGTTTTGGGCCAATGGCATGAGAGCAAAGGGCATCATGAGGCCAACATGGTCGGCTCGCCAGCGCAACAGATAGCGTGTCCCGGGAACTGGACCTCATCTACGGAAGACGATGACGCCATCTCTCCGGATCGCGAGAACCGTGAAGAACAGCGTAGATAGTCACTGTGTGTGCTTCATGCTCGTAGAAGACCGCATATGGGAAACGGCGTACCAACGCCCGACGATACTGCTTGTAGACGATTGCCTGCATCTCCGGCATGCGCAGGATGGCGGCGATACACGCATCAACGCAACTGAGAAACTCCTCTCCCAGGCCGGCCCGCCGGGATTCATACCATGCGGACGCCTCCGCGAGGTCTCGCTCGACCTCCGGCTCGATGATCAACTTAGCCGCCATGGCGACTACGGACCCTGCGTTTGACCTCGTCCCACGTGAGTCCGGAGGCGGGGTTCTTCTTCAGGTTCGCCTTTCTCCGGTCCAATTCCTCTTTCTGCCAGTCATGGACCGGCACCGCTTCCGGAGTCGCGGCCAGATCATCCCACAAGTCCTCTACGAGTTGGAGTTTCTCCGCTGGACTCAGATCAAAGATAGAGGTTGTCGTCGGGTTCACCAATGATACTCCTGCAATCTGCGTGTATCCTAACAACCGCACGCTCGGGCGTCAAGTAATACCCTCGCCCGCGTCCTCTGGCAAGGAGCCTCGCCTCGCCAATCCATACGGCATCAACCAGTGTCCGAGCAGGCCATACGGAGGCTTCCTCAAAGTGCACCAATCTTGGGGACGCTGAGGCTGTGAAAGAATCGATTTGGCTATCCCCAAAACCTTGTTTTTGCCGCCGCCAGAGGGGGTGTTTTGCCCTGTCTAAGGATTCTTTCACAGCCTCGCTGCCCCCAAACCCCCGGCATTTGTCGCTTTGGGCCAATAGCATGATGGGAGGCGTATTTGGGGACGGTACACTCGATTCACCAGCGAAAGGGGCAAGGCGTCGCCAGAACTCCAGCGAAGGCCGCGTTGCTACCTTTCGTTTGCGCTACGCGCGAGCCGTGGGGCGCTCTTGCTTCAGAATGAGGATGTGTCCCTCGATGTCTACTTCAGCCTCTGTGATGGGGCCACCCGTTTCCATCTCGGCGCTCTGCCAACCAATCGTAAGTTGTTCCGTATGAGCGAAGGCAGTCAGCGCACAGAGCCACGCGTCGAATTTGTGGTCCGTTGAAAAGAGGGTCTCCTGGGCCTCGGCGAGTTGATATCCTCTTCCGAGCCACGCTTGGGCGTGTTGCTGGAGCAGTTGGTACACTCTCCTGCGGTTGTTCACGCGGCTGACATTCCGCGCGTCTCTGTACTGGACGACTGCGCGAAGTGTATTCTCATGAAGCTCATGCCCTGGCGGGTTCATGCTTCTCCATATCCGCTCGACGGCCGAGCACAAGAACGCTCTGGGATGGGCTTCAACAGAGGCATTCTCGCCACGCCGAGCCGCTCTTATGGCGGCGCCAAACTGGCTATCTCCAACCTGATTCCGAAACCAATCCAGAAATCCGGGAATGATCTGAAACCCGACAGCGGGGTGCACATGCGCAGTCTGGTTCAGGTAGAGCTGTGGATTCGCGGCCACACGGTGCTGCCAATACCCGTTCGTCTGATATTGCGACAGGTGGTTTCTGAGCCACCGCTCGGTATGGCGCGTCTTGAAACCGTCCTCAGAATGGCCAGGGTCTTCGTTGCAGAGTAGTTTCCAGAACCCGAGCGAAGTGCCAAACGGGCAGTCGATGCCCGTCCCCTCGAACGACTCTTGACGATCCTCATGATGAACGGTGAGCGTTCTGTCCGCGACCTCCAGATAGCACAGGCCGACATTGTCTGCTCGGCTGGCGAAGTCGATTCCCTTGAACCATCGCGTCATGGCTTGCCCCCTTTCACGCACCTTGTATTGTTGCACAGGTTCATTATGGATTCTCGCTTCCTGAGCTCCATGCGAGGAACGCGGCGAGTCCATGGCCGTATTGTACAGGTGAGATCGGCGGAAAAGCAAACGGGATCGAGCCGGTTGTCGTCAAGAGTCCTGCGACATTGCATCTTCCTGCTATCATGCCAGTGGCCCAAAGCGAAAAATGCCAGGGGTCTGGGGGCAGCGGCCCCAGGCTGTCAGGGCCGAGTTGCGTGTGCCGACCTGCAGCTCGGAACTCACCGGTGCCTGCTGTATTGCGGTTCGCTGCTCGAAAAGAAGATTGAAGCTTGTCGCGACGGTAGGTAGCATGATGCGGTGCATGACGGATACAGGTGGCGTGGGCGCGAGCGCCCATGCGGTCAAGATCACGGGCAAGATGCCCGTGCTACTGTGGGCGAGCGGGGACGCTCGCCCTGCGAGGAGACGTGCCGTGCAACGGTCGGATGATAACGCGCATCGTGAAGGAGAGTTGCTATGGTGAATCGTGGATGCTTGTTGGTCGTGATGGTACTTGCGATGACCCTGCCTGTGCAGGCGGCGGAAGTGATCTTCATCCCGACAAAGATCGATGGGCCGATTCACGATCCGGGGCGGCACAGCTACTGGTTCGGGCCGTTCTGCGAGTGCGCGTCGGTCCTGGACTTCGACGGCGACGGGGACCTGGATATCACTGCCGGACGTAACTGGTACGAGGCGCCCGATTGGGTCAAGCACGCGGACTTTCGTGACGGCGCCGAGACCAACGGGCCGGAGACGGACGACAACAGCGAATTCGCCATGGACGTCAACTTCGACGGCCGAACGGACATCGTCAGTTCCGGCTGGATGTTCCTCAAAGGAGCGTTCTGGTACGAGAACCCGGGCAAGAAGGACGTAGTATGGAAATCCACCCGCATCCACCATGCCATCAACATGGAGGGCGTAATCCACGGGGACATCGACGGCGATGGCGACGACGACATCCTGTGCAATCACTGGGCGCTGGTCAAAGGCCAGGGCATGACGTGGCTGGAGCACATCGACAAGGCCCCGTGGTTCGTGGAGCACGTCGTCGGGACCCAGGGCGACGTGCATGGCAATGGCCTGGGCGACATCAATGGCGACAGTCGCGTGGACATCGTGACGCAGCTCGGCTGGTACGAGCAGCCGCAGCGAGCGAGCGATACGCCGTGGACCTTCCACGCGGATTACGAGTTCAAGGCGGACAAAGGCCTGGGCGGACCGGCATCACACCCGATCATCATCTACGATGTGGACCAGGACGGCCGTAACGACATCATCATCGGCGCCTCTCACAACTATGGCATGGCCTGGCTTCAGCAGAAAGTGGACGCCGCGGGTAAGCGAACCTTCACGACGCACTGGGTCGAAACCGATTACAGCCAGTTCCACACGTTTGCGATGGGCGATCTCAACGGGGACGGCAAGCCTGACCTCGTGACCGGCAAGCGGCTCTTCGCTCACCACGGCCGGGATATCGGGGCGTTCGATCCGCTCTACACCTTCTGGTACGACATCCAGGGCGGCAAATTCGAGCGGCATATCCTCTCGTACAATCATCTGCCGTACTATCCCGAGGAAGGAGGCATCAATCCGCCGCCCAACTACGTGGTCAGCGCCGGCATGAAGCTCAATATCGCCGACATGAACAAGGACGGCCGCAACGACATCGTGATCGCCGGCAAAGGCGGCCTGTATATCTTCTACAACCACGGCAATCCGCCCACGCCGCCCCGGCTCCACAAGCTCGCGCAGGAAGAGACGTATCCCACCTGGCGGGAATGGCCGGCATATCAGGTCCTTTTCAACTGCAAGGACCTCACCGGCTGGAAGGTCCCGGAAGGGGACAACGGCCATTGGAAGGTCATTGACGGCGTGATCGACTACGACGCCCAATCCGAGGCCAAGGGCGACAAGAACCTCTGGACGCAGGAATCATTCGGCGATTTCGCCCTCCACGTGGAGTGGCGGTTCAAGGGGACCTCCGGGCTGTACCCGATGCCCACGATCCTGCCCGACGGCTCGTACAAGACTGACGCCGGCGGCAAGGTGATCGAGACCCCGACTCCCAATGCGGATTCCGGCGTCCTGCTTCGCGGCTCGGGCCGGGGACAAGTCAACCTGTGGTGCTGGCCGATTGGCTCGGGGGAAATGTGGTCCGTTCGCAATGATAAGAGCCTGACGCCGCAGCAGCGGGCCGCCGTCGTGCCGACGGTGCCGGCGGATCGCCCGGTCGGGCAGTGGAATTCGATGGACATCACCATGGTCGGCGACCGCGTCACAGTGATGCTCAACGGCAAGCTCGTCATCGAGAATGCCCAGGTGCCCGGCCTGCCCGAGCGAGGCCCCATCGGCCTGCAACATCATGGCGGCATCGATCCTAAGACGGGCCAACACGGCCCCGCCTCCAGCCTGGTCCAGTTCCGCAACGTCCTGATCCGACCGCTCACGCAGAAGGACAGGCCGCAGGCCGCCGGGCCGAAGACCGATGCCGACGGTTTTGTCACCCTGTTCAACGGCACGGACCTGACCGGCTGGACCGCTGGACCGGACAATTCCTGGATCGTCCAGGACGGAATTCTGACCGTTCGCCGAGCGATGGATGGCCAGGAGCACAACTTCGACTATCTCTGGACGAAGGACACCTACGGCGACTTCGTCCTCGATCTGGAATTCAAAGTCGTGGAGGGCACGAACAGCGGTATTTTCCTTCGCACCTCGGACGTGAAAGACCCTGTCTATACGGGGATCGAGGTCCAGGTGGCCAACTCGTACGGGCGGGAGAAGCTCAGCAAGACCGGCACCGCCGGCGCCGTTTATGATTGTCAGGAACCCTCCAAGAATGCGATCAAACCCCCCGGCGAATGGAACCGTTGTATGTTCACCTGCAAGGGCAGCCGAATCGAAGTCGTGCTCAACGGCGAGCAGGTCATCAACATGGACGTGGACCGGTGGGCCAAGCCGCGGGAGAACCCCGACGGGACGCCGAACAAGTTCCCGCGGGCCATCAAGGATTTCGCCCGTGTCGGCTACGTCGGCCTGCAGGACCACGGCCGGCCCGTCTGGTATCGCAACATCGGAATCAAACGCCTTGGTGAAAGATGATTGACAATCCATTTGAAAGGAACCGTCGTATGTACGATCAGACGCCGCCTTCAAAAGACGCTATTCACAGTTGCAGCCGTCGCCGGTTTCTCGCCACCGCCCTCGCTGGTGCGGGTGTTGTGATGACCCAATCCGGCCTGCTGGCCGCCGCCGAGAAACGCAAGACCTCCGGCAAGCCCCGCGCCACGGACATCGTGACATTGGGCCCGACCGGCATCAAGGCCACCCGGATCGCCCATGGCACCGGTTGGAACGGCGGGGCGCGGTCCTCCGCCCATACCCGGCTGGGGGAAAAGGCCTTCACGGAGCTGCTTCGCCACAGCATTGACCAGGGGGTCGCGTTTATCGATACCGCAGACCTCTACGGGGCGCATCCTTACGTCGGGACGGCTCTGAAAGGCGTGCCGCGCGACAAGTACATCCTGTCGAGCAAGATCTGGCCGCGGAAGGAGTACTGGAACCTGCCTTCCGGCGGGGCCAAAGAGGAAGTGGACCGCTTCCGCAAGGAGCTGAACACGGACGTGCTCGATGTCTGCCTGATCCACTGCATGACGAATGCGGACTGGCCGAAGGAATTCGAGCGCATCCGGGACGAACTGTCCGAGCTTAAGCAAAAGGGCGTCGTGCGGGCCGTCGGCGTATCCTGTCACGACGTCGGCGCGTTGAAGGTGGCGGCGGCCCATCCCTGGGTGGACGTGTTCATCGCCCGGATCAACAACGTGGGCAAGGACGCCGAGATGGATGGCTCGCCGGAAGAGGTGGCGCCCATTCTCAAACAGGCCCGCGCCAACGGCAAGGTCGTCCTCGGCATGAAGCTCTTCGGGGCGGGAAAGCTGGCGAAGCCTGAGCAGATGGACGCCTCGCTGCGGTACGTGTTCCAGAATCAACTGGTGGACGCAGTGACCATAGGGATGATGCAGCCGAAGGAAGTGAACGACACGATCCGGCGGATCGATAGGGCGATCAAGGCATAGTTGGCAGTGGACTGAGAACTGCGAAATGGCAACTCTCTTTCCTGCAATTTGCCGGACTTGTTGAACGTCTTGACAAGGGAGGACGGTCTGTGGTCCCCCTTTCGTAATATGGAATTCTCGTGAAGCATGGCAAGAGTGTTGTTGATTCTGGCGTTCGTGCTGACCAATGCGGGCGGGTTTGAAACCCGCCCCTACGAGGACCCTGCTCCGCCGGTGCCCCATGGCCGGATTGACGAGTTGGTTTTCGGGCGGCTGGAGCAGTTGGGCATTCAGCCCGCCCCTCTGTGCTCGGACGCCGTGTTTGTCCGCCGGGCCTACCTGGACGTGATCGGCACGCTGCCCACCGCCCAGGAGGCGAGGACCTTCCTGTCGGATAAAGATCCCAACAAGCGCAGCATCCTGATAGATCGTCTGTTGGAGCGAGAGGAGTTCGCCGACTATTGGGCGATGAAGTGGAGCGATCTGCTGCGGGTCAAGTCGGAGTTCCCAATCAATCTGTGGCCAAATGCAGTGCAGGGCTATCACCGCTGGATTCGGACCTGCATCAGGGAGGACATGCCCTATGACCGGTTCGTCCGGGAGATGTTGACGGCCAGCGGCAGCAATTTCCGTGTGCCCCAGGTGAACTTCTACCGAGCTGTCCAGAGCAAAGAGCCGCAGGCCCTGGCGCAGGCGGTGGCGTTGACGTTCATGGGAGTGCGAGCGGAGGGTTGGCCGAAGGACCGCTGGTCGGACATGGCGGTCTTCTTCTCGCAGGTCGGCCACAAGTACACCGGGGAATGGAAAGAGGAGATCATCTTCTTCGATCCCAACAAGGCTACCATAGACCTGCACCGAGCCGTAGTTTTCCCCGATGGAACCAAAATGGAGACGCAAGATTTTGCGTCTCTACAGGGCCAAGACCCACGGGGGGCTTTTGCGGATTGGCTGACGGCTCCGGACAACCCCTGGTTTGCGCGGAATATCGTGAATCGCACCTGGTCTTGGCTGCTCGGGCGCGGCATCATTCATGAGCCAGACGATATCCGCCCGGACAATCCGCCGAGCAATGCGGAGTTGCTGGCCTTCCTGGCGAAGGAGCTGATCGCCGCCCGCTACGACCTGAAGCACATCTATCGGCTGATTCTCAACTCGCAGACGTACCAGCTTTCCTCCATCTCCCGGAGCGACAAGCCCGAAGCTGCGGCTAATTTCGCGAGCTATCCTCTGCGCCGGCTGGAGGCGGAGGTGCTCATCGACGCGCTCGACCAGATCAGTGGCACGACGGAAAAGTACTCCAGCGCGATTCCTGAGCCGTTCACTTTCATCCCCGAGGACCAGCGTTCCATCGCACTGGCGGATGGCAGCATCACCAGTTCTTTCCTCGAGCTGTTCGGGCGCCCGCCGCGGGACACCGGACTGGAATCGGAGCGGAACAATCGTCCCACAGCCGGCCAACGGCTGCACATGCTCAATTCGAGTCACGTCCAGCGCAAGATCGAGCAGGGCCCGAAGCTGCAATCCCTGCTGCAATCCAGGCGTAAGCCGCCCGAGATCGTCAGCGAGCTTTACCTGACGATTCTCTCGCGTTATCCGACAAGAGAGGAGTTGAAAGTTATTGCGGCATCCGCCCCTCAGTCCGGTGGCGGCAGGGGGCGCGAGGCGGCTGTGGATCTCGCCTGGGCATTGATCAACAGCGCGGAGTTTCTTTATCGGCATTGATTCGGGCGAAGAGGAAAGGGCAGAGAACATGAGCACAGCAATTTCCAGGCGTGAGGCGATGCGCCTCGGGCTTTTCGGCACGGCCGGAATGCTGCTGACCGGCGGCTTGGGCTGTCGCGCCCCGGACGCACTCTCACCGCCCGACGCAAAGGGCACGCCCGGAGCTGCCAGACCCAACATTGTTCTCATCCTGGCCGACGACCTTGGGTGGGGCAGTATCGGCTGTTACGGCGCCGACGCCAAGCTTGTGCGCACGCCGAACATAGATCGGCTGGCGAAGGAGGGTCGCCGTTTCACCGATGCGAACACGGCCTCCTCGGTTTGTTCGCCGACGCGATACGCGCTGATGACGGGTCGCTACTGTTGGCGCACGTCGTTGCAGTACGAGGTACTGGGCGTGAACTCGCCCCTGCACATCGAGCCGACGCGCCCGACTCTTGCGTCAATCCTCAAGCCGCTGGGCTACCGCACGGCGGTCGTCGGCAAATGGCACCTCGGCTACCAGTCGCAGAAGACCGACTACACCCAGCCGCTGCGTCCGGGCCCGCAGGACCTGGGCTTCGACTACCAGTTCGCCGTCCCATCCAATCACGGCGACGCCACGGGGGTTTACGTGGAGGGCGAGCGGGTCGCCGGCCTGCGATCGGCAACGTTGAGTCCCGACAAGTACAAGAACTGGAGAGGCGCCAGGCAGATTGGCCTGGATGCTCCGCAACGGGTGGACGACGACGTGATGCCCACGCTGACGCAGAAGGCCGTTGCGTGGCTCAAGCAGCAGGAGCGGGGCAAGCCATTCTTTCTCTACTACACCCCGGTCTCGGTGCACAACCCAGTCACGCCGTCAATCGGGACAAGGGGCACGAGCAAGGCTGGTCCGTACGGCGACTGGATTCACGAGCTGGACCGGTCCGTCGGCGCCGTGCTGGCGGCGCTCGATGAAAAAGGTCTGACAGACGATACGCTCGTGCTGTTCACATCGGACAATGGCGGGGAGTTCTTCGGCGAGGAACAGGCCGCCGCACAAGCCGCAGGACTCAAACAAATGGGGCCTTTCAAAGGCGATAAGCACACGATCTGGGAGGGCGGCTTCCGCGTCCCGTACATCGTGCGATGGCCGGGCCGGGTGCCGGCGGGAACGACCTGCGACGAGACGATCAGTCTTACGGACACGTTCGCCACGCTCGCCGCGCTGGCGGGCGTCCCAATGCCGCCCGCGAGCCAGGCCGCCGAGGACAGCTTCAACATCCTGCCCCTGTGGTTAAACGAGAAGCACGACAAACCGGCACGTCCTTACATGATCGTCCACAGTGCCGATGGCGTTTTCGCGATTCGCAGGGGCCCGTGGAAGTGGATCGAAGGCAAGCCCGCCAAGCCCAAGCCGCCCCAGGTCCGCCGCGATGAATTCCACTCGCAACTCTATAATGTCAGCGACGATGTCGGGGAGACCAAAGACGTGCAAAACTCAAACCCGGCCGTAGCGGCGGAACTCAGTGCGCTTCTCAATCGCTGCCGGGAACAAGGCCGGAGTCGGGAGTGACCTTATGAATATGGATCGCAGAGAATTTCTTCGCATCCTTGGAGCAGCCAGTCTTCCCTTGGCCGCTCGTAGTGTGCCCGTAAGGGCATCCAGCGCAACACCTCACGGTGTCACTACAAACGCCAAAGCCAAGGCCGTCATTCAAATCTGGATGTGGGGCGGCCCGTGCCATCTTGACACGTTCGATCCGAAGCCGGAGGCGGGCAACGACTACTGCGGCTCGCTGAATCAACCGATCGCCACGAACGTGGGCGGGATCATCATTGGCGAGTTGCTTCCCCTGCTGGCCAAGCAGGCCGACAAGTACTCGATCATCCGGAGCATGACTCATGGCATCAACTCTCATGAGACGGCGTCCTACATGGTTCAGACCGGCCGCGCGCCCGGCGGCAAGGAGGTCTATCCCTGCGTCGGCGCGGTCGTCTCGCTGTTCAAGGGCTACGACGCCGGATACACCGGGCTGATCCCGCCCTACATCGTGCTGACCGACCTGCAGGGGCGGTTCTCCGAGGCGGGTTTCCTGGGGTCTCGCTGCAAGCCGTTCGCCACGGGTGGCGACCCGGCCAGAAACCCGTTTGTCGTCGAGGGCGTCGTCGCCCAGGGCATCACCGAGAAGCGCCAGCAGAGCCGGCGGGACCTGCTCCATAACCTGAACACGTTGGAACACGCTATGAAGGGCGCCCCGCAATTGGCGGCCTCAGAGCAATGCGAGAAACAGGCGTATGACCTGATCCTGGGCGATGGGGCCAAGGTGTTCGACTTGGCACAGGAGAAGGACGAATTGCGGGAGCAGTATGGCCGCAATACGTTCGGGCAGTCCTGCCTGATGGCGCGGCGGCTTGTCGAGCGAGGTGTGCCCTACGTCACCATCAACTACAAAGGCTGGGACACGCACAAGCAGCACTTTCAGACCATGCGCCGCAAGTTGCCGGAGATGGACAGGGGCATGGCGACCTTGCTCCAGGATCTGTCGGACCGCGGCCTGCTGGACAGCACCATCGTCTGGTGGAGCGGCGAATTCGGCAGAACGCCAAAGGTCCAGTGGGAGCCGCCCTGGAGCGGCGGACGCAATCATTGGGGCAAGGCTTTCTCTGCTCTCATCGCCGGGGGCGGTTTCAAGGGCGGCCGTGTGGTCGGGGCCACGGACGCAAAGGGCGAAGAGGTGAAGGACCGGCCCGTGTATCCGGTGGACCTCATCGCCGGCATGTACGAGTTGCTCGGCATCGATCTCGAGGCGAAGCTGCCGCATCCGCAGGGCCTGACCGTGGGTGTGCTGCCCTCCGGCGCCGACGGCGTCAGCATGGGCGGACGTTTGAAAGAGATCATGTAGGCTGTGGAGCGACTTATGTTGTGGCGTACGATTCTGGGCGTGGCGACTCTTCTGGTGACCGTGACGGCTGCGCAGGCGCAGAACAGCCCGCGCATCGGTTACGTCTACCCCGCCGGCGGCCGGCGCGGCACGACGTTCCAGATCTTGGTCGGCGGGCAGTTCCTGGACGGCGTCACCAACGTGTGTTTCTCCGGCGCCGGCATCCAGGCTGTGGTGGTCGAGCACACCAAGCCGCTGACCCAACGGGAGTTCAACGATCTGCGCGAGAAGCTGAAGGTACTCCAGGAAAAGAGGCTGGCTGCGACAAAAGGCGGCGGCCAATCGCCAATCCCTGCAGCGAGTGACAAACGCGAAGGACAGGACAGCACACGATCTTCTACGGAGCCCAACAAGCCACCGGAATGGACCGCCGAAGACGAGAGGATCGTCGCCGAGATCAGGAAGAAACTCCTCAACGCTCCCAACAGGCAGGCGAATCCGGTGATCTCGGAAAGAGTCACGCTCACGGTTACGACGGCGCCGGACGCGAAGCCCGGTCAACACGAGTTGAGGCTGACAGCGGCTGCGGGCTTGACGAACCCGCTCATTTTTTGCGTTGGGGAACTGCCGGAATTCAGCGAGAAAGCATCGCAAGGCGGTACTGAACCGCAACGGAATCCCAGGGCGATGAAATCCGCGCCGGCGGAGGCCGAGATGAGAGTCACACTGCCGGCCGTCCTGAACGGTCAGATCATGCCCGGGGGTGTGGACCGGTTCCGGTTCACCGCACAGAAGGGGCAACGGCTCGTTGTCGCCGCCAGCGCTCGCGAGCTGATCCCGTACCTGCCCGACGCCGTCCCCGGCTGGTTTCAGGCCACGTTGGCCCTCTACGACACCGATGGGAAAGAGCTGGCTTATGCAGACGACTATCGTTTCAATCCCGATCCCGTGCTCTTCCGTGAAATTCCTGAGGACGGCGAGTACATGATCGAGATCAAGGACTCCATCTATCGCGGGCGCGAAGACTTCGTTTATCGCATCGCCGCGGGCGAGCTGCCGTTCATAACGAGTATCTTCCCGCTCGGCGGCCGGACCGGGACTCCAATGAGCGTCGAGCTGACGGGCTCGAACCTCCCTGTAGACACGCTGACGCCGAGCTTCGAAGACGCAGACGTCGGAATCCATCAGATCTCCGCGCGCAAAGACGAGTGGATTTCCAACCTTGTGCCGTTTGCCGTGGACGCGTTGCCGGAGTATCGGGAGCGGGAGTCAAACGACGGGCAACGGAACGCCCAGGCGATTACGATGCCGTTGATCGTCAATGGGCGCATCGACAAGAGCGGTGATAACGACGTGTTCAGATTCGAGGGGCGTGCCGGGAGCGAGATCGTGGCGCAAGTGTATGCCCGCCGGCTGAATTCTCCGCTGGATTCGACGCTCAAGCTGACTGATTCCTCCGGGCGGCAACTGGCGGCCAACGACGACCAGGAGGACAAGGGGGCAGGCCTGACCACGCACCACGCGGATTCCTATCTCCGTGCCACACTGCCCGTGGATGGGATTTACCATATTCATCTGGCCGATGCCCAGAACAAAGGTGGGGCGGAATATGGCTATCGCCTGCGCATCGGGCCGCCGCGACCGGATTTCGAGTTGCGGATTGTGCCCTCCAGTGTCAACGTCCGGGGTGGGACGAGTGTCCCGCTGGCCGTCTATGCCCTCCGCAAAGACGGTTTCGCCGGCGACATCACACTGGCGTTGAAGGACGCGCCGGCCGGCGTGATCTTGAGCGGCAGTTGGGTGCCCGCCGGTCAGGATCAGGTGCGCGTGACGCTGACGGTCCCGCCGACGCCCACGCAGGAGCCGTTGAATGTCTCGCTGGAAGGCCGTGCCATGATCGACGGCCGAGAGATCGTCCGTCCGGTCGTGTCGGCGGAGGACATGATGCAGGCGTTCTTCTATCGCCATCTCGTTCCCGCCAAAGAGCTCAGAGTGTCCATTTCAGGACGCTCGATGGCCAAGGCCCCGCTGAGAATCGTCAGCGAGACTCCCGTCCGAATCCCCGCCGGCGGGACCGCCCGGGTGCGGGTCGCAGCGCCGGCAACCGCACTGACAGGCAAGGTCCAGCTTGAATTGAGCGAGCCGCCGGAAGGGGTCACGATCGAGAAAGTGGAGCCATCTCGCCAGGGCACGGAGATCGTGCTGCACAGCGATGCCGCGAAAGTCAAGCCGGGTCTGAGAGGAAACCTGATCGTCAATGCCTTTGCCGCGAGATCTCCGACCCCAGCGAATCAAAAATCGCAGCCAAACAGGCCTCGTCTCCCGCTGACCGTATTGCCTGCCATACCCTTCGAAATCGTCCCCTGACAATGGATAATTGATGATTGATGATTGATAATTGGGCGAGGGGGACGCTCCTCTCAATAATCAATCATCCATCATCCATAATCAATCCTGCATGGATTATTGGTCTGCCGGTATGAACAGAAGACCACTGGGTGTTCGTAGGATATGGCATAGAGGGGGCGCAGGGTTCCCGCGCATTGCGCAAATTAAGAAAATTCTTGTTGTTGCGGGACTGGCGTGGTATAAGAAGCGGCCAGACTCAGGAAGGATGTCCTAATTTTGATGTGCGATTTATGATTTATGAATTACGATTTATGATGGGCATCGGGCTTGCCTGAATCGTGAATCGCAATTCGTAATTCGTGAATGCAAGGGGCCCATGCAGTATTTCAGGAACATAGTTCAGGCGATCCGGACGGTTGCCGCCGGGCTGAGAGTGACGCTGCCCTATCATTTCGCCCGCACGGTGGTGGTGCAGTACCCCGACGTGGAGCCGACCCTGCAACCCCGCTACCGGGGATTCCACAGCTACCAGATCGAGCGCTGCATCGCGTGCGAGGCCTGCGCCAAGGCCTGTCCGGCGGCTTGTATCAGCGTTGGCAAGAGCGGGCCGCGTAAGATCGACAAGACGCGGGACATCGCCGTCGGCGGGGCCATGACCCAGTACAAAATCGACTACCGCACATGCCTGTTCTGCGGGCTGTGCACTGAGGTCTGTCCCACGCAATGCCTGCAGATGGGATCGATCCACGACAACTCGTGCTATCGCCCGGAGGAGTTGGTGGCCGATTTCGTCAAGTTGGCCAAGCAGGGCAGGCGGACCATCGAGCCGATCTGGCTGACGAAGTCGGACCTGCCGGCGTGGGCGGCCCGGGTGCGGGATACCTGGCGGAACCTCGACCCGGATAAGCGGGAATGGATGGCGAAGGCGGATGATCCGCAGTACTGTGCCGAGCTTGCCAAGCAGGCGGCGCCGCCGAAGGAAGGAACGGCATGACCGAATCGACTCGTTTTGCCATTGAAATGCTGCTCTTTGCGGGCGTCGGGATGGCGCTGGGGCTGGGGGCATTGCTCCTGGGCAAGCTGCTGCGGCCGAGGAATCCGGGCGGGCTCAAGGGCGAGATTTACGAGTGCGGCGAGCCGACCATCGGCCCCGCTTGGGTGCAGTTCGACCTGCGGTTCTATGTCGTGGCCCTCGTGTTCGTCGTGTTCGACGTGGAGATTGCCCTCTTGTATCCGTGGGCCGTGGTGTACAAGGACTACATCGCACGGGGCCTGGGCTCGGCGGCCTTCTGGTCCATGGTGTTTTTCCTGGGTCTGATTTTCGTCGGTTTTGCGTATCTGTGGCGGTTCGGCTACCTGGATTGGGTGCGCGCCGCTTCGCCAACGAGTAAGGAAGAGTCTGCGAATCATGGCATTGATTGAAGGCGTATTCGAGCCGGGGTTGATCGTGACCAGCCTTGACTGGGTCCTGAACTGGTCGCGGAAACGCTCCATCTTTCCGATGACCTTCGGGATTGCCTGCTGCGCGATCGAGATGATTGCCACGGGCGCCAGTCGCTTCGATATCGACCGCTTCGGCTCCGGGGCCTTCCGGGCCACTCCGCGGCAGGCCGACCTGATGATCGTCGCGGGCACGGTGACTTTCAAAATGGCCGAGCGCCTCCGCCGACTCTGGGAGCAAATGGCGGAGCCCCGCTTTGTCATTGCCATGGGCGCCTGTGCCATCAGCGGCGGGCCCTATCACCTGCACGCCTACCACGTGGTCAAGGGCGTGGACCAGGTCGTTCCGGTGGATGTGTATATCCCCGGCTGCCCGCCCCGACCAGAGGCCCTGCTCGAAGGTCTCATGCGTTTACAGGATAAGATCAGCACACGCACCATTGCGAAACAGAAACAATAAACGATGACTCCATCTGAAATCATTGAAGTTTTGAGAGAGCATGACGCGGAGGCGGTTGTCTCGGCGGTCGCCGATGGGCCGTATCCGCATGTCGTGCTCAAGGCGGAAGAAATCGTCACGGCTGCCGGTTTCCTAAAATCTGAGCCGCGGCTTCGATTCGATCTCTTGCGGTGCATCTCCGCCATCGACTGGCCCGCGAAGAACAGCATCGAGCTTGCCTATGACCTGATCTCCACGTCGCTCGCTCACGCCTTCGCGATCAAGGTCGTGCTGGACCGGGCAAACCCGCAGGTGGAATCCGTCGGCGGCATCTGGCCGGCGGCCCAGTGGCACGAGCGGGAGGCCTTCGATCTCATGGGAGTCACGTTCCTCTATCATCCGGACCTTCGCCGAATCCTCATGCCGGAGGACTGGACCGGTCATCCGCTCCGCAAGGATTACCAGGACGTGGTCGAATATAAGGGGTTGAAGTTCAATCCATGAAAGAAATCGAGCTGCAAAGTCAACCAGACCTGCTCCATGACGGTGAAGTTCCTTCGGACGTTCGCACCGAGGAATTGGTGCTGAACATGGGTCCGCAGCATCCCAGCACGCACGGCGTGCTGCGCGTGATTCTGCAGACGGACGGGGAATTGGTCTTGAAGGCCACGCCATACATCGGGTATCTCCATCGCAGCGCCGAGAAAATCGCGGAAAAGGTCACGTATCGCCAGTTCACGCCCTACACCGACCGCCTGGACTACCTGGCCGCGATGAACAACAACCTGGGCTTTGCCCTGGCGGTGGAAAAGCTGGGCGGAATCGAGGTGCCGCCGCGTGCGGACTACCTGCGGGTGATTTTCGCCGAGCTGAATCGCATCGCCTCGCACCTGATGGCGACGGGCTCCTACGGCCTGGACATGGGCGCCTTCACGCCTTTAATATACTGCTTCCGCGAGCGGGAATGGATCATGGACTTGTTCGAGGCGGCCTGCGGGGCGCGTCTGACCTATTCCTATATCACCATCGGCGGGGTGCGCGAGGACCTGCCGGAGGGATGGATTCAGAAGTGCCGGGAGTTCCTCGACTACTTCGAGCCGAAGATCGCAGAGTACAACAACCTGCTGAGCTATAATCATATTTTCATCAACCGCACGGGCAACGTGGGCATCTGCCCGGCGGAGCTGGCGGTGGCCTATGGGTTGACCGGGCCGTGCCTGCGAGGCAGCGGCCTCGCGTGGGACCTGCGAAAGGCGACCCCGTACTGCCGCTACAATGAGTTCGAATTCGACATTTCCGTGGGCCGGGGCCAAAATGGGACGCTTGGGGATTGCTGGGACCGGTACTTCGTCCGGATCCTGGAGATGGTCCAGTCAGTGCGGATCGTCCGCCAGGCGTTGGACAAGCTCACCGATGGCCCCGTGCAGGCCAAGGTGCCGCGCATCGTGAAGCTGCCTGCCGGCGAGGTGTACTACGAGGTCGAGAACCCTCGCGGGCAACTGGGCTTCCATCTGGTCTCCGACGGCGGGACGAGTCCCTACCGGCTGAAGATACGCGGACCGAGTTTCTGCAATCTCTCGGTCTTGCCGGTGCTGGCCCCGAATTGCCTGCTGGCCGATATCTCCGCGTTGCTGGGCAGTATCGATATCGTGATGGGCGAGGTAGACCGATGATGTATATTCCCCAGCGGCCCCCGGTAGAATACAAAGGCTTGAGCCTGAAGATTGTGCGTCTTGCCACCAGGTGGGGTCCGACCGGCATTTCCCTGGCGCTGCGTTTTGCCTGGGGCATATTCTTCGCCGCCGTGGTGGCGTTGGTGCTCTTTGTCTGGCTCGTCGGGCGCTTCATCAACCCGCTGCTGCCGTGGTTCATCCGTGACTTTGTGGTCGTGGTGGGCCTGCTGGGTTTCGTGTGTATCGTCGCGATCATCGGCATCTGGGGCGAGCGCAAGGTTTCCGGACGGATTCAATCGCGTCTCGGCCCGATGCGTACGGGCCACTGGCACGGCTGGGCGCAGTCGCTGGCCGACGGCCTGAAATTCGTCCAGAAGGAGGACCTCATCCCGCGTGACGCCGATCAACCCCTGTTCCGGCTCGCACCCTATGTCGCGCTTGTACCGGCCTTCTGTGCTTATCTGGCCCTGCCGTTCGGCGTGGGCTGGGTCTTTCGCGATGCCGACGTCAGTCTGCTATTCGTCTTGGCCATGCTGGCGATCGAGGTCCTGGGCGTCATCATGGCCGGCTGGGCCTCCAACAGTAAGTGGAGCCTGTACGGCGCCATGCGTGAGGGCTGCCAGTTGGTCAGCTACGAGATCCCCATGGGCCTGAGCCTTCTGGCGGCGGTGGTCGCCACCGGGTCCGTCAACCTGATCACACTCGGTGAAGCCCAGTCCGGCGGCTGGTTCGCCTGGCTGATCTTTCAGAATCCCTTCCTGTTCCTGGCCTTCTTCACGTACTACGTCGCCTCTCTGGCCAGTTGCAAGCGCTCGCCGTTCGACCTGCCCGAAGGGGAATCCGAGCTTGTGGCCGGCTTCCACACGGAGTACAGCGGCTTTCGATTCGTGATGTTCTTCTTCGCGGAATACGTTGCGATGTTCGCGGTCTCCGCGCTGGCGACGATCATCTTCCTGGGCGGCTGGCACTCGCCCATCGGCGGGCCGAGCAGCCCCTTGTGGTTCGTGCTCAAGAGCACCTTCCTGGTCTGGGTGCAGATGTGGATCCGGTGGACCCTGCCTCGCATCCGTATCGACCAGGTCATGCACGCATGCGTGAAGTACCTGCTGCCGTTCACGTTGCTGTTGTTCCTCGGCAGCAGCTTGTGGCAGTTGTATGATAATCCGGCCCATCCCGCGTTCAAGGGGTTCGCCAACCTGCTCCGTGGTGTTCTTGGCGTCCTGGGCTTGGTCCTGTTGGGCCTGTACTTCTTCGGAGCAGGTTATGGCTATTACAATCGCAATCGACTGGTCGGGCAGATGGCCCGCAGACATTTACCAGGAGCGTGACGGGTAATGCTCGAGACTGCTGTTTTTTTCCTCTTCGCTACAGTGGCCGTGACCGCCGGCCTGGCGATTCTGCTGAGCACGCACATCGTGCGGATGGCGTACTGGCTCATCGCCATGCTGATTTCGGTGGCGGGCCTGTATTTCCTGATGGGCGCGTATTTCCTCGGCGTCATCCAGGTTCTCGTGTACGTCGGGGGCGTGGCGGTGCTTCTGGTCTTCGGCGTCATGCTGACCAGTCGGCAACAGGCCCCGAAGTTGCGGCCGGGACCAGGCGAGGCCCTCTGGTTGACAATTGTCGCGGCGGTGCTCCTCGCCGGTTTGATACCGAGCATCCTGCGTGTTCGCCCGGAGCAGAGCGCCCTTGTGGCCGAGAACTCCGTGGCGGATATCGGCCACAGTTTGCTGGGCGAGTTCCTCGGCCCATTTGAGCTGGCCTCGGTTTTGCTGCTTGTGGCGCTATTGGGAGCGGCTTATCTCGCTCGGCCGAAGATACCAGTGCTGGGAGCTCAGCAGAAGAAGGGGACAACGGCATTATGATGGGTCTGACACCGTATCTGATCCTGTCGGCGATTCTGCTGGTGCTGGGCATCGCGATCATCATCAGCAAGCGCAACGCCATCGCCATGCTGATCGGCGTGGAATTCATTCTGAATGCTGCCGCTCTGAACCTCGTGGCGTTCAGCCGTCACGGAGTCGGTGCCCTGTCGGGCCAAACGGCGGCCCTGTTCGTCATCGTCCTGGCGGCCGCCGAAGCCGTCGTGGCGCTGGCCATTTTCCTGAACTTCTATCATACGATCGCCACGGTCGATATCGATCAGGGCGACCAGTTGAAAGGGTAAGACCCGGGAATCTCTATGCAGTATGCATTCATCATTGCCTGGTTGCTGCCCCTGGCAGGCTTCGTGACGCTGGTCTTTCGCGGCCGTCGCATCGGCGAGCCTCGCAGCGGCTACCTGGCGGCGGGACTGATGCTCACTGCGGCCGCCATCTCGCTGGTCTGCTCGATCCGCTGGGTCGTGGAGCATCCCGACAGCCTGAACGTCTCGGTGCCCTGGCTCACCATCGGGACGCAAGTCGTCAACTTCGGCGTCCACATCGACAGCCTCACGATCGTGATGTTCACGATGGTCACCGTCGTGTCGAGTTGTATCTTCATCTACAGCATCGGCTACATGCACGGCGACCCGCGCTTCCCGCGATTCTTCACCTACCTGTCCCTCTTCGCGTTCTCCATGCTCGGACTGGTCCTGGCCGACTCCCTGATCGGCCTGTTCGTCTTCTGGGAGCTGGTGGGCCTGTGCAGCTACTTCCTCATCGGGTTCTGGTTCGAAAAGACCTCGGCCTCCAACGCGGCGAAGAAGGCGTTCATCGTCAACCGCGTGGGCGACTTCCTGTTCCTGATCGGCATCGCCACGATGCTGAGCATGACGGGCACGGCCACCCTGGAGGGTGTCTTCAACCAGGTGCGGCAGGGCGCGTTTGCCGGGCACGGCACGCTCCTGACATTCGCAGGGATCTGCCTGTTCTTCGGCGCTGTCGGCAAAAGCGCACAGTTCCCCCTGCACGTCTGGCTGCCCGACGCCATGGAGGGCCCGACGCCGGTCAGCGCTTTGATCCATGCGGCGACGATGGTGGCCGCAGGCGTGTACCTGGTCGGACGTATCTTTCCCATTCTGACGCCGAGCGCGCTTCTGTTCGTGGCGTATATCGGCGGGATCACCCTGATCGGAAGCGCCCTGATCGCCATCGTTCTGACTGACATCAAGCGGGTCCTGGCCTATTCGACGATCAGCCAGTTGGGTTACATGATCCTCGCACTGGGCGTCGGCGGATGGGTGGCGGGGCTGTTCCACCTGATCACGCACGCCTGTTTCAAGGCGCTGCTGTTCCTCGGGTCCGGCAGCGTCATTCACGGCTGCCACGGGGAGCAGGACATCCGCAGAATGGGCCGGCTGCACAGCAAAATGCCGTACACCAGCATCACGTTTCTCGTCGGCACGCTGGCCATTGCCGGTGTCCCGCTGCTGAGCGGTTTCTACTCCAAGGACGCCATCCTGGCCTCCGCCCTCGGCTTCGCCTGGACTCATAAGGTCCATTGGGTACTGTTTGCCCTGCCTGCGGTAGCGGCGGCAATCACGGCATTCTACATGTTGCGGCTGTACCTGCTGACGTTCCGCACGACGGCCCGCGACGAGCACATTCACGAGCACGCGCACGAGTCACCGCGAGTGATGTGGGTGCCCCTGGCGGTACTGGCAGTCCTGTCGATCTGCGTCGGCTGGTTCGGGCGCACGCCGGAACGTCATTCGCTGGGCGAGGGTCAGTACGCGTATGAAGGCGGCCGAGGGTTGATCGGCCTCATTGCCGAGGCGCAGCCCAAGTGGGCGGTCAGTTGGCAGATGCAGGAGCAAGCAGGGCATGTGTCCTCGCATGGTGTCGTTGAGGCGCGCGGAGCCGCTCGCCCCACAGAGGAATCGGCTCATGCGGAGCATGGTTTCCACACGGCCGCTACGATCATCGCAACAGCCGCGATGCTTCTCGGTGTGGTTCTGGCCTGGCTCACGTACGGCGTCGGCCTGATCTCGCCGGCCAAGGCGGCACAGACTCTGGCGCCCGTGCACAAGCTGCTCTTGAACAAATTCTACTTCGATGAGTTGTACCGCGCGACTTTCGTCGCCGCGGTCCTGCAATTGGCGGCATTCGGCAAGTGGTTCGACCGGGTGGTTCTGGATGGTCTGGCCGACGGCTCGGCCCGCTGGGTGGCGCGAACGGCGTTCTTCAGCGGCCTGACTCTGGACAATCGCGGCGTCGATGGTCTGGTCAATGGCGTCGCCAGCGCAGCCCTGGTCGGCGGGAATTTAGCCCGCAAGGGCCAGACCGGGCGGGTCCGCAATTACATCCTGGGCCTGACCACCGCCGGCGCGTGCGTCGTTGTGGTTTTCGTGTGGATATGGTAACGGTTCGGCAATCGGAGAATAGGCTTCGATGAACAATTCCTGGCTACTCACGTGGATCGTTTTCCTGCCTCTGATCGGCATGGGCGCGGTCCTGTTGGTCCCGCGGCAATGGATTCGGCATACTGCCCTGGTGTTCGCACTGCTGGCATGCCTGCTGTCGCTCCACGTCATTCCGCATTTCCTCGGGGCGCCCGCGGAGGTGTTCGGCGCTGACTACCAGAGCGGCTTCAAGCTCATCCATCGCGTGCCCTGGATTCATTCCGCGGGTTTCTCCATCGACTACATGGTCGGCGTGGACGGCATCGGCTTTCCGCTGGTCCTGCTGACGACCGTGATCTGCCTGCTCGCCTGCATCGCCAGTTGGAACATCGAGAAGAGCCAGCGTGGCTACTTCGCCCTGTTCCTGCTGCTGGAGACCGGCATGCTCGGCGTCTTCACGGCCCTTGACTTCTTCCTGTTCTATGTCTTCTGGGAGCTGACGCTGCTGCCGATGTACTTCCTGATCGGCATCTGGGGCGGCCCTCGCAGGGAGTACGCCGCGATCAAGTTCTTCCTCTATACCCTGCTCGGCAGCGTCCTGATGTTGATCGTCATGCTCTGGTTCTTCTTTGCCAGCAACGATCAGGGCGCTCATACCTTCAACCTGATTGCCCTGAGCACTCCCGGCGTGCTGCCGGCCTTCGCGACGCATAAGACGATGTGGATTGCCTGTTTTGCCATGCTGTACGTCGGGTTCGCGGTCAAGATGCCGATCTTCCCGTTCCATACGTGGCTGCCGGACGCTCATGTCGAGGCGCCGACGCCGATCAGCATGATCCTGGCGGGCCTGCTGCTCAAAATGGGCGGCTACGGGCTGCTGCGGATCAGCTACCCGATCCTGCCGCACGCCGGTGCGGTCAAGGTGGTGGCCTGGGTCCTGGGCGTTCTGGCCGTGATCAATATCGTGTACGGCGCTCTGTGTGCCCTGGCGCAGACCGACTTCAAGAAACTGGTCGCGTACTCCTCCGTCTCGCACATGGGCTTCGTGCTGCTGGGTATCGCGTTGCTGACCCCGGCCGGCTTCCAGGGCGCCATGTTCCAGATGATCTCCCACGGAATCACCAGCGCGGCGATGTTCTTCCTGGTCGGCGTGATCTATGACCGCGTGCATCACCGCGAGATCCCCCGGCTGGGCGGACTGGCCACCCGGATGCCGATTTACACGGGCCTGTCGATCCTCGGCTTCTTCGCGGCGATGGGCCTGCCCGGCTTGTGTGGGTTCATCGGCGAGATCTACGTCCTGCTCGGCAGTTGGCAGGCCCAGGTGCTTGGTCCCATGGGCGCCAGGGTCCTGACGATCATCGCGGCCGTCAGCGTCGTTCTCACCGCCGGCTACATCCTCTGGTCCGTCCAGAGGGTCTTCCTCGGCGCCGCGAAGCCCGAGTACGAGAACGTGCCGGAGATGTCCGGGCGCGAGATTCTCGTCATGGCCCCGCTGGCGGTATTGGCCCTGGCCATGGGAGTCCTGCCCTGGCAGACCGTGTTCACCTTTATCCATGGTACCCTGGATCATATCCTCAAGCTGGTCGCCTGACCGGAGGTTCTTGGTTTGACGGATGCATTGACGATAGAGAGTCTTCGCAATATCTGGCCCGTGCTGGCCCTGATTGCCACCCTGGGCGCGATCCTCATTGGCGCCATGATCGGCAAAGGAACGTCCGGGCGTCGCGAATTGCTGGTAGTGGCGTTGGCGGGTTTGGGCGTCGCGATAGTGTCCGCCTCGCGGCTGAATCCGCAATCGGCAGGCTGGCTGTCCAGCTACCTGTTCTTTGACCCGCTGTATCGGTTCGTGATCATCTTTCTGAGTGCCTTCCTCTTCGGCGTGCTGCTTCTTTCCACCTCCCTGTGGCGCAAGCCCGCCTGGGAGTGGCCGGTGTTCCTGTGCATGCTCGTGGGCAGCCTGATCGGGATGATTCTGCTGGCCTCCTCGCGGCACCTGCTCTTTTTTGCGATTGCCTTCGAGATGGCCTCGCTGCCGTCTTACGTTCTCGTGGGCTTTCGCCGCTTCAACAGCAAATCCGCGGAGGGCGCCGCCAAGTACGTGATCTTTGGCGCGGTCTGCTCGGCCCTCATGATCTATGGCATCTCGCTGCTCTACGGCGTGACGGGCAGCTTCCAGTGGGACCAGATAGCGAAGCAACTGGCGGCAAACGGCGTCTCCGCGCTGGCGGTAGCCGCCCTAGTCTGCACGTTCATCGGTCTGGCCTTCAAGATTTCGCTGGTCCCGATGCACTTCTGGTGCCCGGATGCCTTCGAGGCCGCCGGGGCCGATGTGGCGGCGTGGCTGAGCGTCGCGTCAAAATCGGCCGCTTTGCTCGCGCTCGCCCGGTTCGTTCATCTTCTGCTGCCTTCCCTTACGCGGGACGTGCAGAACCGCATTGTGCTGTTTGTGGCCGTCGTCGCGGTGGTCACGATGACCCTGGCGAATCTCTCCGCGTATTGGCAGACCAGCGTCAAGCGGCTGCTCGCCTACTCCTCCATCGCCCACGCGGGCTATATCGTTTGCGGCGTCCTGGTCTTCTCCACCGGCGCCGGAATGGCCGCCATCGTCGCCTACGTCCTCGTGTACCTGCTGATGAACCTCGGGGCGTTCACCGTCACGGGCCTCGTCGAACATCAAACGGGTGCGGATCGCATCGAGAATTTCACCGGCCTGGGCAGCCGCAATCCCAGGCTCGCCGCCGCCATGACGTTCTTCCTGTTCTCTCTCGTCGGTCTGCCGCCGCTGGCGGGTTTCGCCGTCAAGTGGATTCTGCTGTCCGCCCTGTGGCAGCATCATCTCACCTTCCTGGTGGCCGCCATCCTGGCGAACACGCTTTTCAGTCTCTTCTACTACATGCGCATTGCGCGAGCTATGTACTTCAATGAAAGCGACCTGGTCCCGGTGCGCGTCCCCGGCTTCACCGCCATCGTGCTGACCGTCTGTGCTACGGGCCTGCTCGCCCTCTTCCTCGGCTGGGGCCTCCTCAACAACTTCAGCCTGACCCTCTTCGGCTTGGCCAACTGATACGGATTCTGAATCGTTCATGCCAGGTTGAGATGTTGTCACACTGTGGCGAAGAGACCAACGGCTCTGGGCTTGTCGTAGCTCGGGGCCGAGTGTTGCCTCCCACGGCCATCGCCATGGCCAATTCCCCCTTGATTCGTTACTCTCGCCTTCAGCTTTCCGCATTTCTCCAGAATGCGATCGATTACCTTCTCGCATCTGGCAGGGTGGAAACTGTATCCGTCGTCGTAGCACCAGAGACCTTCCAGGAGTTTGCGGTTGCCGTACCCTCGGCCCCTTACTACTATGGAAGGCCTTTGAATAGCCCTCAGGAAATGCCCACACACCCAGAGGGCATCATCCGCCGAACATCTCAATCGTGACAAGACCATCTCGGCCGACAGCCACGTGGTTTGGCCCGAGCCGAGACTATTGAAGCATGATATTGTCAAGGACAACATCAATCGAAGAGGCGCCTATGTCAAAACCCAGGCGGGCCTGGCTATCCGTCGGATGATTCATCGTGAAGGAATAGGTGTATCTTCGCTTTGTCGTCGTCAACGAGATGATCTGACTGCCGCTGTATACGGTCCAGGGATTGGAGTTCTTGCCGACGAGAGCCGAAATCTGTCTGGGCGCGGCAGCGTAGGCATCGAACGAGACCTCATATCGTCTCCCTTTTTCAATCAATAAGCCTGCCTGTCCTACATTGATGTCCCAGACATTTACTCCACCATGACCGATGGAGACAACATACTCTCCGGATTCCACGGCCGAGGTGGCCTGAGCGGGCCACAGCATAGTGAATGTCCAGGCGGCATCGCCGTTGGAGAAATCAGCGTTTCTAATCTGGTTCGAGTAGGGCGATTCCGGTGTGGTCAAAGCAAGGTCATCAAAGCAATATCGGCCGATGTGGCCGCCCATGTCAATGTTGAAGGACGCCATTACGTTTGACGGGGCGGTAAAATCCAGATGGTATTGCTCCCAATTGCTGGTCAGCGCCACAGTCCTGCTCGCATATAGGGCGTAGTTCTCTGGATTGATGATGGCGACAGTCACATCGTTCCTCACGTCAGTCGTTTTGGCGAAGAAACTGGCACGATACTGTTTTGCCGCTTCGAGAGGCAGATCTCGCTGCGATAGTTGAGCATCCCAGGGATTGACTCCTGGGGTCTTGACCTCGACCAACAAGGAGTGATTGCCCGCGTGAATCTCTTCGGACGTCAAGGTGAAATCCGCTTCGGCCGGAAACGGCCCTGTCTTGTGCCAGTATTTGACACCTTTTTCGAAACCGGGATTTCTCATATAGTTGGGCGATACGACAACCGGAACGTCAACGGTGTAAGATCCGCCACGAGTGACAATGTCCGCGATGACATCCCCGCCGAGAACGCCCCAGTCAACCGCAATTTGATGTGTGCCCTGGCCGGACACAATCTGGGCGTCTCCGGGGACGCGCCATGCAACACGTGCATGATCAACGTGGGGGACAGAGTAGGGAACGCCCTTGCTGTGATGCGGAACGAAATCGGTTCCACTAATGGTCACGTCATTCATGTCCTGATAGACTCGGATGTAATCGACTTCCATAGTGGCTGGAAAGATGCTCGTTGCGTCAGGATTCCCCACCCAACCTCCACCGACTCCCATACTGAGAATAACGTAGAACGGCTGATCAAATGGCCATACATCAAATCCGCTGTGGTTATTCGTGAAGGTGAAATACTCTTGCTCGTCGACGTAGAAGTTCATCGCGTCTTCCGTCCATTCGACGGCATAGACGTGAAATGCGTCTTCCGCATCCGGGATTCGGATGCTGCCGCCTCGCGGCGATGAACCGGTAAACGAGTTGTAAGCTCCGGTGTGCACCGTGCCGAAAATCTTGTCGACCTGATTGGTCGGATGTTCCATTATGTCGATTTCTCCGCCCAGGGGCCACCAGCCGTATAGATCATCTTCCGGCAGCATCCAGAACGCGGGGACTAATCCATTGGTTCCCGGGAGTTTTATCCGAGCCTCGATTCTGCCGTATCGCCAGTACACAGAACGACACGTTTTGAGGAGCGCTGCCGTGTAATTGTATCCATGATAGAGTTCTTTGCGCGCGATAATGTGCAACTTGCCATCCTCCACTCTGGCGTTTTCGAGGCGGTCCGTAAAATAGTGGACACAGTCATTGGCCGGTCCCGAATCAAAACTCCAGGTGGAACGATTGATGGTTCTGTCGTTGAATTCATCACCCCAGACTTGTTGCCAGTTCTGCGCGTTCAAGCCGGCGGCGCAGAAGAGTAACGTGAGGAGGCAGCAAGGAACAAGACCATCCTTGTGTGCAAGGAGATTCATAGCGTTTCCTCCAACCTGCAGAGTCCGACATTTTCCATCCTGGCCTGTCCATTTGTCTTCACAACAGGTGCTCCCGCACCCGGCATACCTCATTATACGGTAGTACCTCATGATATTGGCAAGACTTTCTTGCGAGAATAGTGATCCAAGGCCGATTCTTGCGCGGCATTACGCTGCTCGGCCCAGATGTCACGCTGGAGGTCGCTGACGTGAACAGGGTGACGCACATAGGACAGCACCGTCCAGCCCTCCTGGCCGTCTTGATCTCTCCTGATTCGAAAAGTCACGGGGCTTGAGGTCAACTCTCGCTGCTGCTGATGGTTCCGTAGGTCATCATTCTTGGCCTGAGGCGGTTTCTCCGGGGAGGTCGCCGAGGGCGAACTGGATGCCGGCGAGCAGGTGTTGCAGGAAGATGGGGTTCCAGTAAACTTCGGGCTCGTGGCCGAGGGTGGTGTAGAAGACCCGGCCCTGGCCTTCGGCACGGACCCAGGAGACGGCGTAGTCCTTGTCGGGTCGCTTGCCCGGGTCGGCCATCCGGCTCAAGTCGAGACTGGCGAGGACACGCAGGTTATTGCGGGAGTATGCGCGAAAAATGTACACCTCGTCGCGAATCGTGAAGGGCTTGTTCTCGAAGCAGGCGTTGACCGGGTGGGTAGGATCATCGAGCTTGATTGGTACTTCCTGCAGGATGTGGCTCTCGTAGAAGCCGCCCATCAGGGGGCCGTACTCGGGCCAGCTCTGGAAGGCTGCCGTGGCGGCGTGGATGCCGACGAGTCCCTTGCCGCTGCGGACGTACTCGAGGATGCTCCCCTTGACGGCCTCGTCGAACTGCTTCGCCGCCTTCTGTTGCTCTGGGTCCAGCTTGTTGAACTCCTCCGGCAGGAACGGCTGCGGCTCGTGGATGTTGTTGAGCACCAGCGCATCGAATCTCGGCAGGCGGTCGCCCAGCAAGAGCCGTGGATCGTCGCTAATGGTGGCTTGGAATGCTCCAGTCTTTTCGCCGAGGGCCTCCAGAGCCTTCTCCGCAAACGGGTTCGGCGTGTGGGTCCAGGTGTGTCCCCAGACGAGCACCTTGCGAGGCTTGGCAGGTTTGGCCGGGGCCGCTTCGCGTGCCGCCGCTTCGATGTTTCGGATCTGCTCCTCGCTCGGAGTGGCGACCTGGCGGGCTTGCATCCTGGCCGCTCGCGCTTCCGGCGGGGTCGGCCCCGGCGCCCGATGGACCGGCTGAGAGTCTCGCGGCTCCATGGGCGCTTTCAGGTCTCCCACGGCGAACTGAATCGCGTCGAGGTAGAACTGGAGAATCGTCGGGTTCCACCATGTCTCGGTCCTGTGGCCGAAGCCCGCATAGAAGACGCGTCCCTTGCCGACGGACTTCACCCAGGCCTGGGCGAAGTCATTGTCCTCTCGCTGAATCCATTTGACACCCATGTTCGTGCGCTCGGTGTCAAGCGACAGGAGGACGCGCAGATTCCTGCGGTCGTAGGGCGGCCCGAAGTGGAAAATCTCGTCGGCGATTCGCAAGCCCTTGCCGCCGAACGTGGCAAGGAGCGGATGATCCGGCTCCTCGGATAGCACTGCGACCTCTTCATTCCATGGGTGGCCGATGAACGTGGCGCCGAGAAGCTGGCGAAATTCCGGCCAGTGTGCGTTGGCGCCGATGGCATAGTGGTACGCGACGATCCCGCCGCCGTTGGAGACGTAATCGAGGAGACTCCGGCGGAGCACCTTTTCCACGGCTTCCTTTGTTTCGCCGTGGCCCTTCAGTCTCTCCATCGCCGCGTCGCTCGGCGTGATCCACGGGCCGCAACTGTTGTTCATCACGATGGCGTCGAATTGCTTGATATTCTCCGGCAGGAAGAGGGCAATATCGCCGCTGAGCACCGGCTCGAAAGCGCCGGTCTTCTCGCCGAGAATCCGCATCGCACACGCCCCGTAGGGGACGCAGTAGCCCTTGTGAGGGTCTTTGTCCATAAGATGTGACGGCGTGCTCCAGATCAGGATCCGCCGTTGCTTTCCGGGCACGATGCGGGCCTTGTCCGGCGCCGCGGCGCGAATTTGCTTCTCCTGGTGCGCCGGGATGCCCTCCGGCGACGTGGCGGGCTGGGCACCGATGCAAGTCGCGTACAAAACTGTTATCAGAAGGACATTCGACAGGAATCTGCGGCTGGAGTTCTCTTTCATGACGGCAATCTCCCGAAAAAACTGATAGTCGGCAGTGCCCCAGTTTCGGGGTCCCAGGCCAATATACTGATGGATGTCACATACCACAATGGGCGGGCCTCACGTTGGCCCGTAGTATTCGCAGGACATTGGTGCTATAATGATCCATTGATGTTCCTGGATGACCGAGGATGGTATGCGAAGAGCAACGAACAGAAGTCAGCTCGTGATTTTGATGCTATTGCCCTTAGCGTCCGCTTGGGCTTCCGGGACCGGTGCGATCATCATCGATCACAATTGCGTGGACGTTTCCACCATTCCTGACAGCTACGTGTTGCCGGCCTCATCGCTGCGGGTGCTGGTCAGGCATGCGTCGGTCGGGCAGGGTATCATTTGGGGCCTGGATTGCCTTGCGGGTGATCATCCGACGAATTCGTCCTGTTCCTGCTTTCCCGCGGGCAAGTACGATCGGGACAACTGGGTCTTCGAGGGCCGCATGGGCAACTGGCGGGACAAGGTGGACGACCTGGTGACGCAAACGGCAGAGCGGCTCGACGATTTCGACGTCTTCATGATGAAGTTCTGCTACATCGACGCGCTCGGCGACGGCCATCCGGACTGGGAGTACTTCCGCAGTAGTATGGAGAAGCTGGAGGCGGACTATCCGGCTAAGACATTCGTCTGGTGGACAATCCCCCTCACGCGAGACGGCCAACCCGGCACGGACGTGTTCAACGCGCAGATGCGCTTCTACTGTGCCGCACACGGCAAGATCCTCTTCGACATCGCGGACATCGAATGCCACGAGGCCGACGGCACGAGACTGGTGAACGCGAGCGGCAACGAGATCATCAGCGCCAATTACACCAAGGAGATTCATGCCGGGCACCTGAATCCAACCGGCCGGGTCCGCGTGGCGTCGGCATTCTGGTATCTCATGGCCCGCGTCGTAGGCTGGGACCCGCGCCCGTGCATCGACTATCGCGGCAATCAGGCGGACGTTGATCTCAGTGCGGAGCCATTCGAGCTGAATCTCGGGCCCAAAGCATCGTGGCCGCAGGGGCATGAGGGGTATGATCCGAACCTGCCCGGCTATCATATCGTTGGGGACATTGCCTCCGTGACGCTGCGCGTGAAGACGGACAGGCTGCCATGTGAGCTTGTCCTGGCCATTCAGACTTCGCCTGGAATGACGCCGATGCTGGAGAACCTCACGCTGGCCGGTCCCTACGTGAAGCTGAGCGGCGAGCCATTCAACCCCGATGCGGGAATGACCTACTTCAAGAGGGTCAGCGGCTCCAACGAATGGGAAGCCGTGCCGGAGATTGACGCCGACGCGTATTTCGAATTCGAGATTCATGATGACGAAGTGCGCGTCACGTTTCTTCCACAGGCGATCGCGCTGCTGCGCGCCGAATGCACGATCTCATGGATCGACTGGTACAGATGACGGCGATATCGCCACGACCTTGAGCCGATTCAAGCCGCCGATTTGCTTGTCGCCGGCACAGTAGGCCAGGAGCACGCAGTCCTTTACGAATGTGATCGCCGTGTAGCAGTACCAGCCGTCGAGATCGCCTTCAATAATCTTCGATCTGCTCCAGGTGTTTCCTTTGTCTTTGCTGATCGCCATGCACAGCGGGGTTCGGCGGCCGGCAGGGAAGGGGTGCACGCCGGAATGATCGTTCCACACGCAGAGCAAGCATGAGATTGTGGGTGGCAGCGTCAAGCGCAGCTTGGCGATGGCCTTCCTGGGATGCGGTGCAACCATCGCCAAGGCCTGCGGCCTTGACGCTGCCACCCGGCCCAACTGCCACTTTTCTGTCATACACCCGCGGAGACTTGACAACGGTGTATCGTTCCGCGTACCGTCGGCGTTC
>Ga0214473_10000481_pt1 | contig 56514 bp, 57 predicted proteins | sample RVTome_7_FD_203509 | JGI IMG/M metagenome (GOLD analysis project Ga0214473, IMG submission 203509) | Soil microbial communities from uranium-contaminated site in the Upper Colorado River Basin, Wyoming, United States - RVT98D197 | ecosystem: Environmental > Terrestrial > Soil > Contaminated >... | reverse complement strand
AAAAGAAGATCAGGAAATCACAGTTGAAGACAGGCTTTTGAAAGCCCAAGACGTGATTGCGATTATTCGAGAAATCATTCGGCTCAATAACAATCTCAATGCCAAGCCAGATTTGATTGACCATTTAGGCAATAGAAGATTAAGAACCGTATCCGAGCTTTTAAAAAACAGGCTTAGAGTTGGCTTAATGAGAATGGAAAGGATTATCAAAGACCGAATGTCAACTTTAGATATTTATACCATGACTCCTGTTCAAATTATTAATCCTCGGCCGTTTATGGCAATTGTGGCTCAGTTCTTCAGCTCTTTTCAGTTGTCTCAATTCATGGACAATGAAAATCCTTTGGCCGAATTGGAGCACAAGCGCAGATTATCAGCCACTGGTCCGGGCGGATTAACTAGAGAAAGAGCTGGCTTTGAAGTCAGAGATGTCCAGCCGTCTCATTATGGAAGAATTTGCCCAATTCAAACTCCAGAAGGGCCTAATATTGGTTTAGTTGGCCACTTGGCTGGTTTCGCTCGGGTCAACTCTTTGGGATTTCTCGAAACTCCCTATTTCCAAGTCAAAAACGGCAAGGTTTCTTCAGAAATTAAATATCTTAATGCCTACGAAGAAGAAAAATATCACATTGCTTCTGGAGCGATTCCAGTTGCCAAAAATGGCAAGATTTTATCTGACAAAGTTGAAGGCCGATTAAAAGGCAAGCCGACTATGATGGACAGAAATGAGATTGATTTTATTGATGTTGCTCCCGAGCAGCCCATTTCTATAGCTACTTCTTGCATTCCCTTTTTACAAAATGATGATGCTAACCGAGCTTTAATGGGCTCGAACATGCAGAGGCAGGCAGTTCCCTTGGTTAATCCCCAGGCGCCTTTGGTAATGACTGGAACCGAAGAAAGAGTAGCCAGAGACTCAGGTCAGGAAATAATTTGTCAAGAAGATGGAATAATCACTAGCGCTGATGCTGGCCAGATTGAGGTTAAAGGAACTAAATCAGGAATTAAGAAATATCTTTTGAAGACTTTTATTAGAACCAACCAATATACTTGTTTTCATCAAAGGCCATTAGTGGAAAAGGGCCAAAAAGTTAAAAAAGGAGATATCCTAACCAGCGGTGGAGCAATTGATCAAGGCCAATTGGCTTTGGGAAGAAATCTTTTAGTTGCCTTCATGTCTTGGAGAGGCTGTACTTTTGAAGATGCAATAGTGATTTCTGAAAATCTGGTTAAACACGATGCCTATACTTCAATTCATTTGGAAAGCTTTGGCTGTGATGTTCGAGAAACTAAGCTTGGTCCAGAGATAACCACATCAGACATTCCCAATGTTTCTGAAGAGAAATTAAGGAACTTAGACGAAGAAGGAATTATTAGGATTGGAGCTGAGGTTGGCCCCAGCGACATTTTGGTTGGAAAAATATCTCCTAAGGGCAAAGAAGATTTAACTGCTGAAGAAAGATTGTTAAAAGCTATTTTTGGAGAAAAATCTAAAGATGTTAAAGATACTTCTTTGGTAATTGAACATGGAAAAAGAGGCCGAGTAGTTGGCATTAAGGTTTTTTCTAGAGATTTGGGCCATAAATTAGATGCTGGAATAATTAAAAGAATTGAAGTTGAGATAGCCGAATTAAGAAAAATTCAAACCGGTGACAAGCTTTGCGGTCGCCATGGCAACAAAGGAGTTATTGCTGTCATACTGCCCGAAGAAGAGATGCCATTTATGGAAGACGGAACTCCAGTTGATATTGTTTTAAATCCATTAAGCGTTGCTTCCAGAATGAATCTTGGCCAAATATTAGAGACTCATTTGGGCTGGGCTGCCAGTAAATTGGGCTATCGTGCCATTACTCCGTCTTTGTCTGGAGCCAATGAAGAAGATATTAAAAAAGAATTAAAAGAAGCTGGATTGCCGCAAGATGGAAAAATTACATTATATGATGGCCAAACTGGCACTTCTTTTTCTCAAAAAATAACTGTCGGCTATATCTATATGCTGAAATTAATTCATATGGTTGAAGATAAAATCCATATGAGATCAATCGGACCTTATTCTTTAATAACCCAGCAGCCATTAGGAGGAAAGGCTCAATTTGGAGGCCAGAGATTCGGAGAAATGGAAGTCTGGGCTTTGGAAGGATACGGCGCTGCCCATTGCTTGCAAGAAATGCTGACCATTAAGTCTGATGATATTGCTGGCCGAGCCGCAACCTATGAAGCAATATTAAAAGGCGAGCCAATTAAGCCACCCAATCTGCCAGCCTCTTTCTATTTATTGGTCAATGAGCTGAAAGCATTGGGAATAAACGTCGAGATTAAAGGAGAACATCAAGAAGAATAATTTCAATTAATATGAAAGTACAAGACTTAGAATCAATTAGAATCCGCTTAGCTTCGCCTGAAAACATTTTAGAATGGTCTCATGGCGAAGTAACTAAGCCGGAAACTATTAATTACCGGACCCATAAAGCAGAAAAAGACGGACTTTTCTGCCAGAAGATTTTTGGTCCAGAAAAAGACTACCAATGTTATTGCGGCAAGTATAAAGGCATTCGCTATAAAGGAATAGTTTGTGATCGTTGTGGCGTGGAAATAACCAAATCTGATGTCAGGCGAGAGAGAATGGGCCATATTCAATTGGCTTCTCCGGTTTCTCACATTTGGTTTTTAAGAGGAGTCCCTTCAAGAATGGGCATGGTTTTAAACATTTCCGGTCCGCAATTAGAAAGAGTGGCTTACTTTGTTTCCTATATCGTTACTTCGGTTGACGAAGAAGCTAAAAAACAAGCTTTAGTAAGAATCGAAACAGAATACAAAAGTAAGACTAAACAACAGAAGGTAAGTATTAAAGATAAAAAAGAATTAAAAGAAGCTTTAGATGAAATAAAAGCAGCTAAAGACCGAGTCCATAAAGAATTATCATCTTTAAAGCCATTAAAAGTTCTTTCTGAAATTGATTACTTGAATTTTTCTTTGAAATATGGGGAAGTTTTTGAGGCTGGGACTGGAGCTGAAACATTAAGAAATATTTTTACCAAAATTGATTTTAAAAAAGAGATTTCAATATTAGAAAAAGATTTAATGAACGCCAGTCCTCAGTTAAAAAAAGATCTTTTAAGAAGATTAAAATTCTTTAAATCAATGGAAAAGGGTAAAATCAGGCCAGAATGGATGTTTTTAACTGTTTTGCCGGTTTTGCCCCCAGACCTTAGGCCAATTGTCCGTTTAGACGGAGGACGCTATGCCTCTTCTGATTTAAATGATCTTTATCGAAGAGTAATTAATAGAAACAGTAGATTAAAATATCTTTTGGAAATTAATGCTCCGGATGTAATTATTAGAAATGAAAAAAGAATGCTTCAGGAAGCAGTTGATGCTTTGATTGATAATGAAATGAGAACTGGCACTACCACTAAAGCTACTACTGGCGGAAGAAGGCTTTTAAAATCTTTAGCTGATATGTTAAAGGGCAAGCGTGGCCGCTTTAGACAGAATCTTTTGGGCAAAAGAGTGGATTATTCTGGCCGATCAGTTATTGTTGTTGGTCCTGATCTTAAGCTGGATCAGGTTGGTTTGCCCAAGAAAATGGCCCTAGAGCTGTTTAAGCCCTTTGTCATTAAAAAGCTTTTGGAAAAAGAATTAGCCTATAATGTGAGAGGAGCTTCCAGATTAATTGAATCAGAAACCGATGATGTTTGGGCTAGCCTAGAAGAAGTTGTCCAGAACAAGCTAGTGCTTTTAAACCGTGCTCCGACGCTTCATAAATTAGGCATTCAGGCTTTTTATCCAATTTTAATTGAAGGAGAGGCAATTAAAATTCATCCTTTAGTCTGCCGAGCTTATAACGCTGACTTTGATGGCGACCAGATGGCAGTTTATTTGCCGTTATCTGATGCATCTCAGGCTGAAGCCAAAGACATTATGCTGTCCACTCACAATATTTTAAAACCAGCTACCGGAACTCCCATTACTGTGCCTAGCCAGGATATGATTTTGGGTTGTTATTGGATGACTGGAATTGCTGAAGGAGAAATTGGAGAGGGCCGAGTGCTTTCTGGAATAGAAGAAGCAATTTTAGCCAATGAAAAAGGCACGATTGGATTGAGAGCAAAAATTAAAATATATATTAAGAATCAATTAATTGAAACTTCTTTGGGCCGAGCGCTGTTTAATGAAATATTGCCCGATGATTTTCCATTTCAAAATGTTCAATTTGATTCGAAGAAATTAAGGAATCTTATAGGCCAAATAATGAAGCAATACGGCCAAGAAAAAGTAATTGCTTGCCTTGATGATATTAAAAATTTAGGTTTTCATTATGCTACTATTTCTGGAATTTCTTGGGGAATGGATGACTTAACTGTACCTGAAGATAAGCCCAGGATTATAAAAGAAGCAGACAAAGAGGTTAGCATTATTGAAGATCACTTTAAAAAAGGCTTGCTCTCAGGAACAGAAAGAACAGCTAAAATTATTGAGGTTTGGCAGAAAGTCAAAAATGAAATTGAGGTTTTGGTTCCCAAAACTCTGGACAAAAATGGATCAGTTTTTCAAATTATTGATTCTGGAGCCAGGGGTTCTTGGAGTCAACCAGTCCAGATGAGCGGAATAAAAGGCCTGGTTATCAACCCATCTGGCCAAATCATGGAATTACCGGTTAAAAGTTCCTATAAAGAAGGATTTGATGTTTTGGAATATTTCATTTCTACTCATGGAGCTAGAAAAGGAACAGCTGATACTGCCCTAAGAACGTCAACCGCCGGCTATTTAACCAGAAGACTGGTTGATGTTGCTCACGAAGTAATAGTGACTGAAAAAGATTGTAAAACCAAAGAAAGTATTAGGGTTTTGCGAAAAGAGGCTGATGATTTAGGCCAGGATTTTGTTTTTAAGATTGTTGGCCGCTATGCTACCAAAGACGTTAAGTCAGACAAGGGCAAGGTTGTTGTTAAAGAAGGAGAGATGATTGGTTGGGATGAGGGAGAAGAAATTGTTAAAGCTGGAGTAGAATCAGTCGATGTCCGTTCTCCAATCAACTGCCAGTCGGTCAGAGGAATTTGTCAGAAATGCTATGGCTGGGATTTGAGCCGCAACGAAACAGTTAAATTAGGAGAAGCAGTGGGTATTGTGGCAGCTCAAGCTATTGGTGAGCCTGGAACTCAGCTAACTATGAGAACTTTCCACACTGGAGGAATAGCTGCATCTGATATTACTATGGGATTGCCTCGAGTCCAGGAAGTCTTTGAAGCCAGAAAACCCAAGGGCCGAGCAGCCATATCAATGCTTAGCGGAAAAGTAATAAAAATAACTGAAGATGGAATAATTAAAATTAAAGGAAAAAGAGGCTTTGATAAAAAGAAAAATGCCAAGCTGGAAATAATTGAGTATAAAATTCCACCCAATACCGGCATTTTGGTAAAGGAAGGCCAGGAAATTAAGAATGGACAACCGTTATTTGAAGGAAGCGTTGATTTGCGAGAATTATTCAAGGTAGCTGGCAAAGAAGAGGTGCAACGCTATGTTATTAATGAGATTCAGGGCATTTACGTTTCCCAGGGTGCTACTATCCACGATAAGCACATTGAAGTAATTATTCGTCAGATGTTTTCTCGAGTCAGGGTTATTGACCCTGGAGATAGCGGATTGAGTCCTGGCCAGGTTGTAGAAAGATCCCGATTTATTGAGGCCAACGAAGTTGCGGCCAAAGATAAAAAACAGATTGCCAGAGGAAGATCGCTTTTATTGGGAATCTCCCGAGTAGCTTTGACCACTGACAGCTTTTTATCAGCTGCGTCTTTCCAAGAAACCTCCAGAGTTTTAATCAAAGCAACCATTGAGGGCAAAGAAGACAAGCTTAGGGGTCTTAAGGAAAACGTAATTATTGGCAAGCTTATTCCGGCTGGAACAGGATTTAAACCACAAACTTAAAGCGTAAAATGTAAAGCGTAAAGCAACAGCGTAAAACTTAAATTATTAGTTTTACGCTTTAAGTTGTAATTTTGCGTTTTTCGTTTTACGCTTTCAGCTCTTTTTGTGGTAAAATAATTCAATAGATGAATAATTATGTCTAAGAAGAAAAACAGGAATAAAGCTAAGAAAAGATTTAAAAACAATCTGGGTATGAATTTTTCTTTTCCCCACATTGGTTTACCTCAAGAAACCAAAGATTTAATTTGGGGCATAATGATGTTTTTAGCAGCAATAATTTTCTCTCTTTCTTTTTGGGGAAAGGCTGGCTTTTTTGGCCGCCAATTTATCAGCATCAGCAAGTTGCTAATCGGCAATACTGTTTATGCCATTCCCTTGTTCTTTCTTTTAATGGGACTTATTGCTCTAAATACTAAATATCGAAAATTTTTTTCGCCGTTGTTCTTAGCAGTTATAATAATTTGCTTGAGCGTTTCAGCAATATTGTCAGCCATAGAGCCTGATACTCAAAACGGGGGATTAATCGGTCGGCTTCTTGCCTCTCCTTTATTGAATTTGTTTGGTTTTTGGGCAACTCAGATTATACTTTCTACTTTGATTATAATCGGACTTTTAATTTTCTGGCAGCTTTTGGTCCCAGTGATGCCGGAAAAAGATGATAAGGGTAAAGAAGAAAGAAAGCCGATATTAACGCGCATTTTTGGCCAAGGAAGCGCCCCCAAATTTAAAGTTGAAGAAATTATTCATCAAGTTTCAGAAAAACCATCTAAAGCCAGAGAAGAAGCACCTAGTTTAGAGCTCAAAGTCAATAAAGTTCCTCAAAACGTATTCACGTCAAAATATAAGAAGCCGCCCTTAGATTTATTAGAAGACGATAAAGAAAAGCCGACTTCTGGAGATACCCAGGCCAATACTATGATTATTCAGAAAACCTTGGAGAATTTCGGCATTTCAGTTGAAATGGCTGAAATCAATATTGGGCCAACAGTTACCCAATATAGCTTTAAGCCAGCTGAGGGAATCAAACTTTCTAGGATTACTGCTCTTTCTAATAATTTATCTTTGGCTTTAGCTGCTCACCCGATTCGTATTGAAGCGCCGATTCCCGGTCGTTCTTTGGTTGGAATAGAAATTCCCAACAGTAAAAGAGCTTTGGTTAGGCTAAAAAATCTTATCTCCAGCCCAGCCTTTACCAATTCACCAACTTTGACTATTGCTTTAGGAAAAGATGTTGCCGGAGTTCCTGATTATGCCAATTTAACCAAAATGCCCCACATGCTGGTAGCTGGTGCTACTGGATCTGGTAAAACCATCTTTTTAAATAGTTTGATTTTGTCTCTTTTATATCAAAGCGGACCAGATATTTTAAGAATAATTTTAGTTGATCCCAAAAGAGTTGAATTCACTACTTACAATGATATTCCCCATTTATTGTGTCCGGTTATCTATGATGCAGTCAAAACAATTAATTGCCTGGATTGGCTGGTGACTGAAATGAGCCGAAGGTTTGAGACTTTATCTTTAGAAAAAGTAAGAAATATTGATAGCCATAACGAAAAAATGCTTCAAGAAGGCAGAGATTTGATGCCCTACATTGTTTTTATTGTTGATGAATTGGCTGATTTAATTATGGCTAAAGGAAAAGAAATTGAAATTCGAATTGTCAGATTAGCTCAGTTGGCCAGAGCGGTTGGAATTCATTTGATATTAGCCACTCAAAGGCCATCAGTTGAAGTTATTACTGGCTTAATTAAAGCCAATATTACTTCTAGAATCAGCTTTAAAGTAGCTTCCCAGATTGATTCAAGAACCATTCTCGATATTGCTGGATCTGAAAGATTGATTGGTTTGGGAGACATGCTTTTTATTTCTAATCAGGTTATCAGGCCCAAAAGAATTCAGGGTGCTTATGTTTCAGAAAAGGAATTAAAAAAAGCGATCAATTGGATATTGGAAAATAATCAGAATATAATTCAAGAAGACGAATTGTCAGAAGCTCTTAAGGCCGAATTAGACAAAACAGTTGTTGATGCTTCAAATTCGGGTTTTCGTAATGGCGAAGGGCCAGGCGAAGATTCGCTCTATCATGAAGCTGAGAGAATAGTTGTGGAAACGCGTAAAGCTTCAGCATCTTTTTTACAAAGAAGATTAAGCATCGGCTATGCCCGGGCAGCTAGATTATTAGATATTTTGGAATCTAAAGGAGTTGTCGGTCCAGCTGATGGAGCTAAGCCAAGACAAATTTTAATTGCTAGAGAAGAAAATCAAGAAGAACATCCTCAAGACGGAAACAATAGCGGTTTTGGCAATGATTATGATGAAGAAATACAATAATTAAAATACTAAAACTTAATTTATGATGAAGAAAAAAGACGCCAAGCCAATTAAAGAGGATTTGCAAAAAGCAGTTGATGAAATTAAACAGCGCTTCGGAGAAGGCTCAATTATGAAATTAAAAGAAGTGCGAGCAGTCAATGTTGATGTTGTTTCAACTGGTTCAATTTCTTTAGATTCAGCCTTAGGGGTTGGCGGAATGCCCAGAGGCAGGACTATTGAAATCTATGGACCAGAAAGCTCGGGTAAAACAACAGTCGCTCTTCATGTTTTAGCTGAAGCTCAAAGAAAAGGCGGAACTGGAGCATTTATTGATGCCGAGCATGCTCTTGACCCGGATTATGCTAAAAGAATAGGAGTAAATATTGAGGAATTATTAATTTCCCAGCCTGATTCAGGTGAAGAAGCTTTGCAAATTGTTGAAACCCTGGTGAGATCAGGAGAAATAGATGTAATTGTGGTTGATTCAGTAGCTGCCCTAGTTCCTAGAAGCGAAATTGATGGAGAAATGGGGGAGTTTCAAATCGGCCTTCAGGCTCGTTTAATGAGCCAAGCTTTAAGAAAATTATCTGGCATAATTTCTAAAACCAAGACTGTTGTCATCTTTTTAAACCAAACTAGGATGAAAATCGGTATACGTTTTGGTAATCCGGAAACCACTCCTGGCGGTTTGGCTTTAAAATTTTATGCTTCAGTGAGAATTGACTTAAGAAGGATTGCCCAGATTAAAAAAGGAGAAGAGATTATTGGAGGAAGACACAAGGCCAAGATTGTCAAAAACAAAGTTGCTCCTCCTTTTAAAGTGACTGAATTTGATATTTATTACAATGAAGGTATTTCTAAAGAAGCAGACATCTTAAACACTGCTCTTGGATTGGTCATTGTGGAAAAGGCAGGGAGCTGGCTGCAGTATAATAAAGAAAAATTAGGCCAGGGCTTGGAGGCATCTAAGCAGTTTCTTAAAGATAATCCGGCCAAAGCTCAAGAGATAATCAAAGCAATTAAAGAAAAACTTCTTAATTAATAAGCAATGAAAAACGGCCTGTTAATGGCCGTTTTTAGTTAGAGTCTTATTTTGCCGTTGGAGATAACAATCCAACATGTCGAGAACGCTTGACTGCCCTGGCTAATTGTCTTTGATGCTTAGCGCAGAGGCCAGTTCTTTCTCTTGACCTTATCTTTCCTAAACCAGAAATGAACCTGCTTAATAAATCAGTGTTTTTGTAATCTACCTCATTAATGTTTTTGAAACAAAAGTAACAAGCCATACTTTATTTTTAATATATTTGTTTAGTTTTCTTAATTTAGAAAGGAATATCTTCTACGTTTATCTCTTCTTCTTGCTCAATAATTGGAATTTCTTCTTCTTTGGTTTCTTTTTCAGCTGAATCTTGTTTGGTTGGTTCTTTTTCTGGTTTCGGACTAGAAGGATTGGTTTCCCCGAATCTTCTTGGTCCCATCTGCATTCTTTCAGTAATTATTTCAGTTTTATAGCGCTTCATGCCAGTTGCCTGATCATCCCAGGACCTGGTTTGCAATCGGCCTTCAATCAAGATCATTGATCCTTTTTTAAGATACTGCTGGATAATTTCAGCATTTCTGCCGAAAGCAACAACATTATGAAACTCTACTTGTTCTTGTTTTTCTTTGTTTTTATTATAGAAAACTCGATTGGTGGCTACTCTGAAATTAGCCACTGATTGGCCGCTGGGCATTGCTTTTATATCCGGGTCAGCGGTTAAATTACCCAAAATGAATATTTTATTTAAAAACATAACTTAGGCTTGTTTTAATTATTCGTCGAGGATTTCTTTAAGCTTAGCGTCGATATCTTTGAATTCGACCTTTTCTTTGATTTTTTCCTCGATTATTTCTTCTTTAACTGCGCCCTGGGCAGGAGGGATTTTTGTAGCTTCGCTTTCTGCTTCTGGCCCAGCCTCTTTGGTCTTAAAGACTAATTCTTTTTCAATTACCCTAATTTCTTTAGGGCATAAAATGAAGTAGCGCAGAATTTCTGATTTTTCTTTAAGTGCTTTTTCAACTTCAACCAACTTATTTGGTGCTACATGAAAGGTTATAGTTTTGATAAATGCTGAAACTTTCTTTTTAATTGGATAGCCCAATTTTATCTTTTTTTCTGCCAATAGCTTGCCCAAAACTGCTCCATTGTCCTGAAGCATGGAGTTGATTTTCTCGCCAAAAGCAACAACATCTTCATTAGATAGTTCAGGCGATATTAAATAAGATAATTCGTATTGTTTCATATAGTTAGTTAAGTCGAAAATATTTTATCAAGAAATTAAGTTTTGGTCAAGACGCAATAACGATAACCTAAAAACCAATCTTAATCAAGTTTTTTAATTTTGATAGAGGCCCATGTTTTTTCTAACCTCTTCCATTGTTGATGAGGCTAAGACTTGGGCTCTTTTTGCTCCTTTATTCAATATTTCTTTAACGTAAACATCTCTGGTTTGTAGCTCTTTTGTTTTTCTCCTGATTGGCTCTAGAGCACTTATAAGAATCTTGGCCAAGCTCTTTTTGAATTCAGAATAGCTTTTGTCTTTGAATTTTTTTTCTATTTCTTTAATAGAATGTCCGGAAAATAAAGAATAGATGGTTAACAAGTTAGAAATGCCCGGTTTCTTTTTAAGATCATAGGAAATCTTTTTGCCGCTGTCAGTAGTGGCTCGCATTATCTTTTTCTCAATAGCTTCCGGCTCGTCAATTAAAAAGAGGCAAGAGGTCGGGGTTGATTTAGACATTTTCTTTGTCGGATCTTCTAGAGACATGATTTTAGCTCCCATTGTTGGAAAAGTTACTTTGGGAATCTTAAAAGTTTCTCCGAAAGTTTTGTTGAATTTTTTAGCAATGCTTCTAGTTAGTTCAACGTGTTGCCCTTGGTCTTTTCCAACCGGCACTAAGTCGGTTTGGTAAATCAATATGTCAGCTGCCATTAAAACAGGATAATTGAATAATCCAGCATTAACATTATTCTTAAACTTTTTTGACTTGTCTTTAAATTGAGTCATGCGTCCCAGATCTCCCAATGGACAAATGGTATTTAACAGCCAAGCCAATTCAGTGTGTTCTTTAACTTGAGATTGGACAAAGATAATTGATTTTTCAGGATCAACCCCGCAAGCCAAGTATTCTATTGCTTTGTTCAAAACAACCTCGGGAAAATTCTTAGCATTGTAGGGGATAGTGATGCCATGCAGATCAACAATGGAAAAAATACATTCATTTGTTTCTTGAAGTTTAACCCATTGTTTAATGGCGCCTAAATAATTTCCAATATGCAATTGTCCAGTTGGTTGGATGCCGCTAAAAACTCTCATATTATCATTTTAATATTTTGCTATTTAGACTTCAATAAGGACTGGTAAAACCATTGGCCTTCGCTGGGTTTTTAAGAATAAAAACTCTCCCACCTTGTTTCTTATCTCGTCTTTAACGTAAGTTAAATTAGCTGCTCCTCCTGAGCCAGTAGTTTTGTTGATAATTGCCATAACCCTTCTTCGAGTTTCTCCTAAAAGTATTTTAGATTCTCTTAAATAAACAAAACCTCGAGAGATTATATCGGGAGAACCTTTGACTTGGCCGGTTTTTCTATCAATAATCGCCACGATTACAAACATGCCGTCCTGAGCCAGCATTTTTCTATCTCTTAAAACCACTTCTCCAACATCGCCGATGCCCAAACCGTCAACCATAATGTAGTTTGATACTACGGTTTTTGTTTCTACAGAAATCCTTTGAGAATCAAGATTAACAATTTGTCCGTTTTCAGCCACGACAATGTTTTTTTCCGACATCCCTGCCTCCTTGGCTATTTGGGCATGAGAAAACAGCATTGAATACTGGCCATGAATTGGAATAAAGAATTTGGGTCTCATTATTCTGATCATTTTTTCTAATTCTTCTTTCTGGGCATGGCCTCCAGCATGGATATCCATCATTTTGTAATGGAAAACTCGAGCGCCTTGCCTTAAGATATTATCTTTAAGGTTTTGAACCGCCCTTTCATTGCCAGGAATAACCGAAGACGAGAGGATGATCGAGTCTCCTTTCTGAATTCGAATAATTTTGTCTTCTTTATTAACAATTCTCATTAGAGCTGCCGAAGATTCTCCTTGAGCTCCAGTGCACAAAATGACTATTTTGGAATCAGGAAAATCTTTCATATCTTTCTTTCTAATCAAAACTCCCTTTTTGATTTTAAGATAGCCAAGTTGCCGACAAATTTCAGCATTGGTTCTCATTGAGTGGCCCTCAATAATTACTCTTCTTCTGTATTTCTCAGCCAAAGTGACCATTTGCTGAATTCTGTTCATTAAAGAAGAGAATGTTGCCGCAATAATTCGGCCATTGGCTTGCTGGAATATTTTCTCTAAATTCTGGAATATCTCTTTTTCGGAAAACGAATGCCCCTCTTCTTCAGCTCCGGTTGAATCAGACATTAAAAGCAGCACTTTTCTATTAGCTATGCTTTCTAACTTTTTAAAATCAGTTGGTAGGTCGTTGACTGGCGCTGGGTCAAATTTAAAATCAGAAGTGTGAACAATGTTTCCCAAAGGAGTATTGATAATTAATCCTAAATTATCGGGAATGTTGTGATTTTGACTGAAGAATTCAATTTTAAAAGGTCCTAATTTAATAATTGATCCGTTCCTCACTTCATCAATCTTGAGTTTGGGCAATTCGGGAAATTCCATCTGTCTTTTGATGATAATGCCTCGAGTTAAAGGAGAAGCGTAAATCGGCAAGTCTTTTCTCCAGATTTTACTAATAATGTAAGGAACAGCGCCAATATGGTCATAGTGGCCATGGGTGAAAACAACTCCAACAATATTTTTTTCTTTGCCTTTTAAATAGGAAGCATTGGGAATAACATAATCAATGCCGGGCATGCTTTCTTCAGGCATTTTAAAGCCAACGTCAACTATGAGTATTTTATCTTGATACTCAAAGATGGTCATATTGCGTCCGACCTCACCCAAACCGCCAAGCGGAATAATTTTAATTACATTTTGTTTTATCATATTATTTGATTGACTGACGAGAACATTTAATATTTAAATCAGTGCCGAGAGTGGGATTCGAACCCACATAGGGTTGCCCCCGCAGCGTTCTGAACGCTGTGCGTCTAGCCAATTTCGCCACCTCGGCAAAAACCCATAACAAGCCTATTCTTGTGGGACTAAAGAGCGCTATTTATTCTTTGGAAAGAGTTTTTTATAGGTTTTTTTGATCTTCAATAAGTTTTTTGAGTTCAGGGGCGAATTTGGGATCTTTTAAGGTTAAGTAGAAATTAGACAAAATCCATTCGGTTTTATTACCGCATTCAAGCCACTTGCCCTCAAACTCACAGCCATAAACATTTTTGCCATCTTGAATCATTTTTTCTAAGGTTTCGGCTAAAATTATTTCTCCTCTTGGTCCTGGTTTAGCCACTGAGAGATATTCAAAAACCTCAGGAGTTAAAATGTATTTTCCCACTACTGCTAAATCAGATGGAGCTTCTTCAATACTCGGCTTTTCCACAATTTCTTTGATTTTATATACTCTATCTTTAATCTGTTCAACCCTGACAATTCCGTAAGAGGGGACTTTGTGTTTAGGAACTCTGTATAGGGCCAACACCGGTCCTTCGTATTCTTGATAGACACTTATCAGTTGGGAAAGGCAAGGAGTCTTAGATTCAACAACGTCGTCGCCAAATAAAACAGCGCTAGCTTCTTGGCTTATCTCTTCTTTGGCTTGTAAAATGGCGTGGCCGTCTCCCAATGGCTTTTTTTGAAAAACCTGAGAAACAACATAATTGGAAAAAGAAAGCTTTTCAGAAAGTTTTTCAAAACTCTTGAGCTCTTCTAAAATTTTATCTTTTTTGCGTTCTTTTAAAATCTTTTTCAAATCGCCGTTGTTTTTAGAAAAGTAATCTAAAATCATTTCTTTTCCTTCTCGGCTGACAAAGATTATCTCTTCAATTCCCGAAGCTACAGCCTCTTCAACAATATATTGCAGAATCGGCTTATCTACTAAGGGAAAAAGTTCTTTGGGCAAAACCGTGCTTAGTGGCAGAAATCTTGTTCCTAAGCCAGCCACTGGCACAATTGCTTTTTTAATTTGTTTCATATTTAGTTTAAAAAATTCAAATCAGTTGGCGCTGATTTCAGCGGTTCCTCAAAACGAAGTTCGGGAACTTCTTGGTAGTTTTCGTTTTTTATCCAACCTGATTTTGTATAATAATAGCAAGCTCCGGCTAATTTTTCAAATATTTCATAGTCGCCAACGCATTTTTTGCTTACCCAATTAGATGTTTTTAGCTCTGTTTTACCAGGGTTAATGGTTACATGGCCATAGCCAGAAGGAATAATTACTGATTGGTTCGATTGGGCCTGGACAGCGAAAACGTCTTCTATTTTTCCATTATTTTGCTTTTGCATTAGAAAAATTGCTTCTCCCTCCAAGACAGTATAAATTTCTTGGAAATTGTTATAATGTTGATGCCCTTTGGTTTTGACGAATTCTTGGCCCAGCATTTGGGATGGAATAACCGTAATGTCGTATCTGAGATTGTCTTTTTCTTCAACTCCTCGATACATATAGTAGAGCTCAAGATTGGGCGCTTTGGCTGCCCAATTTTTATCATTAAGGACATTTCTCATATCATCTAAATATCTAATATCTGGCTTTAAGTCTTGTAATTTGATCATTAGAATTTATTTTAATACTCTTTTGGTGTTGATATACCAGCTTTCAATGTTGGCAAGGCGTTTAGACGGATCAGATATTGTATTTTGGTCAATTCCTTTTATATCCGATGAAACCAAATAGAAATAATCCGGATTGTATAAAAAGATGGCTGGCGAGTCTTTAATGACAATTTCTTGAAACTTCTCTAAATCTTCTTTTTGAATTTTTTCATCAAATGTTTTTCTGATCTCTTCTAAAAGCTTATCGCTGTCTTTGTTTTCATAAAGAGAGAGATTGAGACCTGGGTCTTTTTGCTGAGAAGAATGCCAGAAGGGGAATGGATCAGGCAATGATCCCAAAACTTCGCCGAATAAAAGAATTTGATAATCTCTTTTTTTAATAGTATCTCTTAGGGTAGAAATATCAAAGGTTTGAATATCGAGCTCAACTCCTATTTTAGCCCATTGTTCTTTGATGACATTGGCAGTTTGAACCAAGAGCGGTTGGTCAACCGTTACCAAAGATAGTTTTAAAGGAAAGCTTTCAACTTTGGTGCAGCAAAGCTCATTTAATTTAGCCCTGGTGCTTTTGCCGGTTTTGCCAGTTCCTTGGGTCAATCCATTGGGAGTTAAAATTTCTGAAGCATATTTTTCCTGAAATTTAATCACCGCAGCTTTGGTTTTTTGGCCGAAATAGCCGCTGGTCTCGCCATCAGGATAAACATCTTGAAATTGAGCCAAGCACTTCTGAAGTTCAGTAACTTCATTGCCCTGAGAGCCAACTCCTAATTCGCTTTTAAACTGGAAAGAAGTTGATTTGGTATTGGTTTTGACTCTATAGCCATTGGCAGTTTCTTGAAATCCTGCTTTTTCTAAAGTGTCTTGAGCTTTTTGAAGGTCAAAAGAATAAACTTCTTTTGGGTTTTTAATATTGTAAATGCGAGGCATAACCGGCGAATCAACTGGCTGGCCGTATCCCGATAAGACTTTTTGAATAATTTCTTCTTTGTCGGTAGCGTAATTAAGTGCTTTTCTTAAATCATTATCAGTTAGGGTTTTAGAATTGCCATTTGATGGATTGAGATTGAAAAAGAGAGCAAAGTATCTGGGCAGGGTAAGAGAATGAGTTTGAAGACCCAGGTTTATCTTGGGTAATTTTTCCGGAGAAGCTAGAGCTAGTCCTTTTATATCCTTGGTTGGATAAGCTTTGAGCAAATCCTCTTGGTTGTCAAAAAAATAGAATGTGATTTTAGAAATATAGGGTCCTTGGGCAAAGTAATTTTCATTTCTTGCCAAGGTTAGAGAAATTGTTTTGTTTTCTTGGTTTTGTTCTAACGTTTCAAGTTTATACGGGCCTGATCCAATCGGCTTGAGATTATTGGTGCTGAGAGGAAAGTTTTCTGGACTTATCGATTTCCAAATATGTTCAGGGATTATTTTAAAAGTGCAAGATGCTTGATTGTTTTTGTAAAACAAAGCGAATGGTGTTGTCAGAAACTCTTTCTATTTCTATGCCCGACCAGCTTATTCTTAATGGGCTTTTAAAATCAGGGTTCTGGATAGTTTTGATGGTGAAGATGATGTCGTCGATGGTTAGCGATTTTTTATCGTGCCAGAAAAGATTATCTTTTAAAACAAACTGATAAACCTTGCCATCTTCTAAAACACTATATTCTTTGGCTAATTGAGGGATAAGCTTGCCATCAGAATCATAAGTCATTAAGCCAGAAAAGATGATTTCGACCAAATCTCTGTCAACGTCGTTGACTTGGGCATAAATAGGGTTAATGAAGCGAGGAGAGCCAATAATGGCTTCGGAATAATATCCTCCAACAGTTGGCTCAGCTTTGGTATTGTTAAGATAAAGAGCGGTTAAAAGAAAAGAAAAAGAGGTAATGGCTAAAAACAAAAAGACAGAAAAAAGAATTCTTTCTTTTTTGCTTAAGACATTAAAAAGTTGCATCCACTGGGCCTTAGATGGAAGGGGCCCAAAGGACTTTTTTTTAGAAGATTCTGACATTTAAACAAGAAGATTAAAGATAGCTAAAACTATAAAGCAGACTACGACAATACAAGTAAGCCAGAAGATTTTTTTCTGGAGCCCCCGGCGGGTTGAATAGTAGCCGCCTTCTCCGCCAAACAGAGAACCCAAGGCTGTTCCTCTTTGCTGTAAGAGAATCAAAACAATCAAAAGAGAGGAAATTATAATTTGAGCGGTTGGCAAATATTCTTTTGTAATCATAATATTCATTTCTATTTATAAGCCCCCACTACCATATTAACTCCCCAGGTAATTACAGTGGTCCAGAATAGCGGATTTAATCCATTAATAACCAATTCTGGGAAAATTACATCAGCTATCCAAATAATTACCATATTAATTACTAAACCAAAAAAGCCAAGAGTCAAGATCTGAAGAGGCAGAGTAATTAAGCTAAGAATTGGCTTAACCAGCATATTTAATAGGCCCAAAGCCAATCCAACTGCTATGAAAAGCTGCCATCTTTCAGTTAAAACAATGCCAAAGAATTCTGATTGACCGGGAATAAGTTCCAAGATTACGCCATCAACAAAATGAACTGCCAAAAAGATTCCTAAAGCGCCAGTAATTACTTTTAAAATCAATTTATCTAACATAATAGTTTTAATATTTTAATTTTTTTAACTCAGGCACAATATATTATGATATCAGTTAAAAGGCCATAAGTCAAAGCGGCTTGAGGGGATGTAAATCTTCTATTGAATCATTTCTGGCTGGAAAGAACCGTTCATTTGAATATCTATTGGAATAACTTTTTGTATTTTTTTGTCTTTAATCAAGACTTTTATTAATTGTCCTTTGGTGGTTTCGGCTGAGAAGTTTTGGTCAAAGACAAAATTGCCCAAGCTATAGAAGATCCAGCCGTTTTTGTATTCTTCGTATGGTTGAACAACGTGAGGATGATGGCCAATCAGCAAATCAGCTCCAGCCTCAATCGTCATTTTAGAAAAATCTTTTTGAAATTGGCTGGGCTCTGTTTCGTATTCTGTTCCAGCATGCAAAGAAACAACCAAAATATCAACTTTTTCTTTAGTATCTTTAATGTTTTGCTGAATTTTTGAAAAATCATCTTCGCTTATCCAGGTTATTCCTGGATTGGTACTACTGGCCCTCCAGGCATAAGGACCAAGATTAGTATAGGCTAAAAAAGCAATTTTTGTATCTTTAATTTCTTTGATTAAGGGAGAGAAAGCTGATTGTTCATTGAGATCAGCGCCAACAAAATCTATGTTAACCAATTTTAATCTAACCAAAGTGTCAATTAATGCTTCTGATCCATAATCAAAAGCATGATTGGTGGCTAAAGACAAAACATCAAATCCGGCAAAAACCAGGCCTTCAATTGCTCGGGGATCAGCTCTAAAAGAATAAATGCTTCCTACTTTTGCTCCTTTATCAGAAATTACGCTTTCTAAGTTTCCAAAAGCGATGTCAGCTGATTTTAAAAAGTCAGCAACTTTTAGAAACGGCCACTTCCAATCATTGTGTTGCTCAATTACATATTCAACTCCTCGATCAAGCATAATATCGCCAGCAAAGACAAGGGCGATGAATCCTTCTTCTTTTGATTTTGGTTGGGTTTTGGGATTGTTTTTGTTTTCAATTTCAATTATTCGGCTTTTATTCCAAAAAGAATTAGATGCCAAAACAGTAGCAACCAATACCAAACAAATGAAAATTATTTTGTAAATTTTTTTATGTTTAACCATAAATATATGTAATTATATCACTTCTTATTGGGGTCTTGAAAAAAATAATAGTTTGAGATATAATATGGCCTATGCCCGAAGAAACTATCAAAATTAGAAGGGCGCGAGTGCACAATCTAAAAAACGTCAGTCTTGATATTCCTAAAAACAAATTAGTTGTTATTACTGGATTATCTGGCTCTGGCAAGTCGTCTTTGGCTTTTGATACCATTTATGCCGAAGGTCAAAGACGATATGTTGAGAGCCTCTCATCTTATGCTCGTCAATTTCTGGGCATAATGCCCAAGCCAGACGTTGATAGTATTTCCGGCATTTCTCCGGCTATCAGCATTGATCAAAGAAAAGCAATCCATAATCCTCGCTCAACAGTGGGCACCATCACAGAAATCTATGATTATCTGCGACTTTTGTTTGCTCGAATCGGTCAACCCTATTGTCCGCAATGTGGCAAAAAGATTGATCGCCAGACCATCACTCAGATAGTCGGCCAGATAATAAAAGACAAATCTTTAAAAAACAAGGAAGTAATGATTTTAGGTCCGATTGTCAGGGCTAGGAAAGGCGAGCATTATGGCATTTTAAACCAAATTAAAAGAAAGGGGTTTGTTAAGGTTAGGATTGATGGCTCGATTCATCGGACCGAAGAAGCTTTGGCTTTAAAGATTAATAGGCAACAGTCCCATAACATTGAGGTGGTTATAGACAGATTATTGATTGATTCTAATGTTGATCGTTTTCGATTGAGAGATTCAATAGAAACAGGCTTAAAGATCGGCGAAGGTTTGGTTATGGTTGATGATTTAATCTTTTCAGATCATTTTGCCTGTCAATCTTGCGGTTTGTCTTTGCCCGAACTAGAGCCCCGGCTTTTTTCCTTTAATTTTCCTTATGGCGCTTGTTCGTCCTGCCAAGGATTGGGAGAAAAATTAGAAATAGATCCGGATTTGCTTTTGGTTAATGAAAACTTATCAATTGCCGAAGGTGCATTTTTTCCCTGGATTCAATCGTCTTATCTCGGCCCCAGTTATTTTAACAATTCTCCTTTTGGAAGCGATGCCAATAAAATCGGATTTCAAAAACAATTAGGAACAGGACTTTTTAATGTTTCTAAAAAACACAAATTTTCTCTTAATGAGCCAGTTAAGAATTTGCCTTCTAGCGTTTTAAACTTGATTCTTCACGGCGATAAAGACAATGGTTTTGAGGGATTGGTTCCTTGTTTGGAAAAACGCTACAAAGAAACCGATTCAGAACACCTGCGAAGCGAAATAGAAGAGTATATGATTAAGAAAATCTGCGAGGTTTGCGCTGGCAAAAGATTAAAGCCAGAGGTTTTAGCAGTTATTGCTGTTGGCAAAACAATTGACCAGATGGTTTCTTTGCCGATCAGCAAATTAATAGGTTTCTTGGAAACAATCTTAAAACAGAAAAATGGCAATGGCTTGCTTTCCAAAACAGAGTTAGAGATTGCTCAACCCATTATTAAAGAAATTATTAAACGCTCCAAGCTTCTTACTGATGTTGGCTTGGATTATCTTACTTTATCAAGAAAAGCCAATAGTTTATCCGGAGGAGAGGAGCAAAGAATAAGATTAGCCACTCAGATTGGCTCGGAATTAAGCGGAGTGCTTTATGTTTTAGATGAGCCGTCGGTGGGTCTGCATTCCAAAGATCAGGATAAATTAATTAAGACGCTTAAGAGATTAAGAGAATTGGGCAACACTGTTTTGGTGGTTGAGCACGATGCTCAAACAATTCAAAATGCTGATTGGATTATTGATGTTGGGCCGAAAGCCGGTATTGGCGGTGGCCAAATTATGTTTGAGGGCACATTCAAGCAATTGCTCCGTTCTTCAACTCTGACCGGGCAATACTTGTCAGGCAAGAAAAAGGTAGAAGTTAAAAAGAATAATTCTGAACCCAAGCGCCAAGAAAAGAAATTGATTATCAAAGGAGCCCAAGAGAATAATTTAAAAAACATTGATGTTGAGATTCCCTTAGGTAAGTTTGTTTGTATTACCGGAGTATCGGGTTCGGGTAAAAGCTCTTTGATGAATGATATTTTAGCCAAAGCTCTATTAAAGAAATTTTATAATGCTAAAGCTGAACCAGGCATCCATAGTGCTATTTTGGGGACAGAAAACATCAATAAAGTTGTTCTAGTTGACCAGTCGCCGATTGGAAAAACTTTAAGATCTAATCCAGTAACCTATACCGGAGCTTTTTCCTATATCAGAAAGATTTTTTCTGAAACCAAAGAAGCTCAAGCCAAGAATTATCATTCCAGCCAATTCTCTTTTAATGTTAAGGGAGGAAGATGCGAAACTTGCCAAGGCCAGGGCCAGATTAAAATTGAAATGTATTTTTTGCCCGATGTCTATGTTGAGTGTCAGGATTGTAATGGCCAGAGATTTAATAAAGAAACCTTGTCAATTGAATACAAGGGTAAAAACATCGCTGAAATATTAGAAATGACAGTTGAAGAATCTTTAGAATTTTTCAAAACAATACCAGGATTGTATCGAAAGCTCAAAGTATTAAATCGAGTTGGCTTGGGCTATGTCCAATTGGGACAGCCGGCTCCTTCTTTATCTGGAGGAGAGGCTCAGAGAGTAAAATTAGCTGCTGAGCTTTCTAAAAAAGACACTGGCTCCACTTTATATATTTTAGACGAGCCGACAACCGGCCTTCATCCTGACGATATTCAGAAATTGCTTTTTGTTTTAAGAAAGCTGGTTGATATGGGCAATACTGTTTTAGTGACTGAGCACAATTTAGATGTAATCCGCAATGCTGATTGGGTAATAGATTTGGGGCCAGAAGGAGGAGACGAGGGCGGCTACATTGTTGGCCAAGGCACGCCACTAGAGATGTCTAAAATTAAAAAAAGCTATACCGGCAAGTATTTAAAAAAGATTTTGTCTTGACACGCCTAATTTATTTTAATAAGATTGTATTATCACTCGAGGTTAGCAAGTGATAAAAATTAAAAAAACAATACAAAAAAATGAACATTAAACCTTTGGCAGATTATGTTTTAATTGAACCGATTAAAGAAGAAGAAAAAACTCAGAGCGGTATTTTGCTTCCCCAGACAGTTGAAAAAGAAAAGCCCGAACAAGGCAAAATTATTGCTGTTGGTCCTGGGAAAAAAAACAGAAACAACCAGATTGTCCCCTTGGAAGTAAAAGTCGGCCAAAAAGTTTTATTTACCAAATACGGTCCAAACGAAATCAAGATTGACGATAAAAAATACTTAATTGCTAAAGAAGAAGACATACTTGCGATTATTGAATAATTTCTAAATTAAATTTAAATATTATGGCAAAACAAATAGAATACGGAGAATCAGCTCGCCGAAGACTTAAAAGAGGAGTTGATAAACTAACTGACGTTGTTAAAGTTACTCTTGGCCCAGGTAGCCGAAATGTTGTTTTAGACAGAGGTTATGGCGCTCCCAATATTATTAACGATGGAGTAACAATTGCCAAAGAAATCGAATTAGAGGATAGAATTGAAAATCTTGGCGCGGGTATTGTCAAAGAGGTTTCGGAAAAAACCAATGATATTGTTGGCGATGGAACGACAACTGCAGTGGTTTTAGCCCAATCCATGATTGAAGAAGGTCTTAAATTAATTGAGGCTGGTTTTGTTCCAGCTGATGTTAATAAAGGAATAAAGAGCGAAACTAATGCTATTGTTGAGTTTTTAAAAAAAGCCTCTATTAAAATAAACAAAAAAGAAGACATTTCTAAGGTGGCAACCATTTCTGCTGAAAGCAAAGAAATCGGAGACTTGATTGCTGATATTATGGAAGAAATTGGCAAAGACGGAGTTATCACTGTTGAAGAATCCAAGAGTCTTGGTCTTCAAAAAGAAATTGTCAAAGGTTTGCAGTTTGATAAAGGCTATGTTTCTACCTATATGATTACTGACGCTGAAAGAATGGAGGCTGTTTATGAAAATCCTTACATTTTAATTACCGACAGAAAGATTTCTTCAATCAATGATATTTTGCCAGTATTGGAAAAAATAGCTAAATTAGGAAGAAAAGAATTAGTTATTCTTGCCGATGACATTGAGGGAGATGCTTTGGCAACCTTGGTAGTTAATAGACTAAGGGGCACGTTTAATACTTTAGCCATTAAATCCCCTGGGTTTGGTGATAGGAAAAAAGAAATGCTTCAAGATATAGCCACAGTAACCGGAGCTCAGGTTATTTCAGAAGAATTGGGTTTGAAAATAGAAAACGCTGGAATAGAACACTTGGGTTCAGCTCGAAAAATAATCGCCAATAAGGAAAACACTACTATTGTCGAAGGAAAAGGAAGCAAGGAAGACGTTGAAGCTAGAGTTTCTACTATTAAAAAAGCAATTGAAAAAAGCGATTCTGATTTCGATAAAGATAAATTAAAAGAAAGATTGGCTAAATTGACTGGCGGAATAGCGGTAATTAAAGTTGGAGCTGCTACTGAGATTGAACAAAGAGCTAGACAGAGCAAAATTGAAGATGCCCTAGCAGCTGCTCGAGCAGCAGTGGAGGAGGGAGTTGTGCCAGGCGGTGGTATTGCCTTGGCAATTGCCGCTATTTTAGCTCACCCCCAAGAAGAACAATTATCCGAATTAGAAAAGATAGGATATCAGGCTGGACAAAAAATAGTTCAAAGGGCTTGTCAGGCCCCCTTAAGGCAGATAATCAAAAATAGCGGAGCTGATGAAGTTGTTTTACATAAAATTTTAACAGGGATTGATGAGATGAGAGAAGCAGAAGCTAAAACAAGTGGAATCATTAAATGGGCAATGGGCTACAACGCTGTTACTGGTGAGATTAAAGATATGATTGAAATGGGTATTTCTGATCCAACCAAAGTAACTAGATTGGCCTTAGAAAATGCTGCTTCAGCGACTTCAATGTTTCTGACCACTGAAGCGGTTGTGGCTGAAAAGCCAGAAGAGAAAAAAGAAGGAGGAATGGCTGGAATGCCTCAAATGCCTGAATACTAATATACATTAAATTGGGGACATCTCGCGTCCCCAATTTTTTATCTTGGCAAAATGCCCTTTTTGTATTACAATTCGAATTGATATTACTTAATTGAAAACCAATTCTTGGAGAGGTACCAGAGCGGTTTAATGGGATGGCCTGGAAAGCCATGACCCTTTTAGGGTCTCGTGGGTTCGAATCCCACCCTCTCCGCCAGTTGGAAAAAGAAGCGTTTGGCTCGCCCGCTACGCGGGCTCGCCAGCCTATTTTGAAGCAGAAATTGAATTTTTTGTCTTTGTTCCGCGAAGCGAAACGCCAGAAGCGGGCTTTTCTTAAAAGAATTGAATAAAATCATATCTTATGTTAGTATAATATTGAAACCGAAATATAGCAACAATATTATGTTATCAAAATATGGAAAATAGTCAATTGGGACAAACGATAAAGAAATTAAGGCAAAAACTTGGATTATCCCAAGACGATTTTGCTCGGAAAGCAGATGTTCCCTACACAACGCTTACAAAAATTGAAACGAGTGTTATTAAAAAGCCATCGGTTTTTGCAGTAAACAAGATCGCTAAAGCCCTTAATGTTCCAATCGAAGATTTATTGAAATAACTATGGACTTCAAGTTTCAAAGAAAACGAATAGATAAATTACCCGAAGCTAGGATTTTAGAAGAACTTGAAAAAGTTGCCAAACATTTTAATTACATAGAATTTGGGTGGCGTGATTTTGATAAAATTGCTGATATTAGCGCAAATCCGGTAAAGAAATATTATGGAACTTGGAAGAAAGGACTTCTTGCATTAAAAAAATATCTCCAACGGAAAGGACTAAATTTATCTCCTCGTCCTTATGCTCCTAATCGAATTTTTTCCGATAAAGAGCTTTTTGGTGAGATGGAAAGAATATGGCAAAAAGTTGGTCAACGTCCTTCTCGTACAGAATGGGAAATGTCAGAGCCAAAAATTGCGTATCAAACCTACAGAAGACGTTTCGGTGGCTGGTCTAATGCTGGCCTTAAATTCATTGAATATAAAATGGGCGGTGATATTTTGGCGGACGATTTTGTTTTGCCAGATAAGGAAGAACAAAGAACGCAACAAGAAAATAAAGTTGGATATAAAAAGGAAAATTCCAGAAATGTTTCGTTAAGTTTGCGGTTGGAAGTTTTGAGTAGAGATAATTTTCGTTGCGTTTTTTGTGGCAAAAGTCCAGCTACTGATATTGGTACTAAATTGCATATAGACCACACTGAGCCTTTTTCAAAAGGTGGTAAAAGCACACTCGAAAATTTACAAACACTTTGCGAAGAATGTAATCTTGGAAAAAGCGACCGCGTGGTTATAAATATGGTTAAATAAGCATGGACATCACAATAATTTTGCTAATTTTAATTCCTATAATTACGGCTGTTTTAAGCTCATATTTAACTTACTATTTTGCTATCAAATCTAAAAAAAGTGAAGCGATATTAAAATTTAAGGAAGAAAAGTATTCAAACTTATTGATTCTTTTACAGGGTTTTGTTGGTAAAACTACTTCTGGTGAAACAAAGAGAAAATTTTTTGAAGAACAATATAAGTCTTGGCTTTATTCTTCTGACGGTGTAGTAAAAGCGATAAATGAAATGGTTCAACTTGTTATTAGTTCAAGAGGTAAAGAGCCCGAACCAGAGAAAGGGAAAAGAGCTGTTGGAAATATCGTCCTTGAAATGCGAAAAGATTTATCAGGAAAAACTAATCTGAAATCAGAAGATTTTAGATATACAGATGTTATTGAATAAAAGAATTTGTCGCTAAAGAAAAACTTAAAATGATCAATTCTCCAATAGAGGAAATTAAAAACAAGCTTAATATAGTAGAAGTCATCGGAAGCTATATTAAACTGCAAAAAGCTGGAGCAAACTACCGGGCAGTCTGCCCTTTTCATGCTGAGAAAAAACCATCTTTTTTTGTTAGTCCAGCTCGCCAAATTTGGCATTGTTTTGGTTGCGGCTTGGGAGGCGATGTCTTTGCTTTTATCAAGCAGATTGAAGGAGTTGAGTTTGGCGATGCTTTAAGGATCTTGGCTCAAAAAACAGGAGTTGAGCTTAAAAGAGAAAACCCTAGATTAAGGACTGAAAGGCAGAGACTTTATGAAATTTGCGAATTGGCAACCATGTTTTTTGAAAAACAATTGGAATCAAAAACAGGCCAAGAAGTCAAAGAATATCTTTTAAACAGAAAAGTTAACAATGATTCTATTATAAAGTGGCGGATTGGATGGTCTCCTGATTCCTGGTATGGCTTGGCTGAGTTTTTAAGAGGCAAGGGATACAAGAATGATGAATTGGTCAATGCCGGCTTAGTTATTAAAAATGACAAAGGATCTTATTACGATCGCTTCCGTAGCCGCATTATGTTTCCCATTTTTGATTTGAATTCTCAAGTAGTCGGTTTTGGCGGCCGAGTTTTTAAATCTGACGATACGGCCAAGTATGTTAATACTCCCAGTACTTTATTGTACGACAAGAGCAAAATCCTTTACGGGCTTGATAAGGCTAAGTTGGCTATTAGGAAAAATGATGCCTGTGTCTTAACCGAAGGCTATGTTGATGTTATCTTGGCCCATCAAATGGGAGCTGAGAACGTTGTTGCTTCTTCTGGCACTGCCCTGACTCCATATCAATTAAAGATATTAAAGAGATATTCGGAAAATCTTTTAACTGCTTTTGATATGGATATTGCCGGAGATACGGCAACCAAAAGGGGAATTAATTTAGCCCAGGCTCAGGGCTTTAATATCAAAGTAGTGGTTTTGCCCGAAGATAAGGATCCAGCTGATGTTATCTCTGAAAACCCAGAAAACTTTTCTCAAGCGATTGGAAGCGCTAAAGGAATTCTTGATTTCTATTTTGACAATGCTTTTGCTCGTTTGGATTCTAAAACCCCTGAGGGAAAAAAACAAATATCTCAGATGCTTTTGCCGGTAATTAAAAGAATCCCCAACAAGATTGAACAATTTTCTTGGATACAAAAATTGGCTAAAAAACTAGAAGTAAGTGAGAGTGTGGTTGAACAAGAATTAAAGAAGACTAAAATAGAAGAAGAAGCATTTGGCTTAGAACCAGAAGAAAAAGAGGCGATTATCCAAAAGCCGCGCAAAGATCTTTTGGAAGAAAGATTGATTGTTTTGCTTCTGCGATCAAAGTCTTTAATGAGCTGTATTGATAATGATTTTTACAATCTTTTATCTCCTCAATCTTTTCAGATAATGTCTTGTTTAAAAGACAACAAAGAAGTTCCGGAGGAATTATCGGAAACTTTTAATTATTTAGGGTTAAAAGCCGATATTGAAGAGGGTTTTGACGAGCAAGAAACGCAGGAAGAAGTGATTGATTGCGTTAATGAAATTAAAATACTAGTAATGAAGGAAAAATTAGATGAAATATCTCAAGAAATTAAAAAAGCTGAATTGGAGAAAAATCAACCAAAAATTAAGGAATTAACAGAGGAATTTAATAAACTGGCAAAGCAAATATTATGAAAAAAATTAAAAAGGCAAAAAAAGTTAAAAAAGCCAAGATTGTGAAAAAGGCAAAAAAGAGAATTGTTAAGAAAAAAGTTGCGAAAAAGATTGTTAAAAAGATACGAAAGAAAGCCAAGCCCCTAAAGACTAAAATCAAAAAAGCCAAGAAAAAAATTGTTCGACTAGCCAAGAAAAGATTGTCGGTTTTTCCCGTTGATAGAACAGAGCGCTTAACTCAAAAAGGAAAAGAAAGGGGCTTTATCACCATCTCTGAGATTTTGTACGCTTTTCCCGATATTGAAAAAGACCTTAACGGTTTTGAGCTTTTGATTGAAGAATGGGAAAAGCAGGGAATAATCATTGAAGAATCCAGAGATATGTTGGATCTGACTGAACCCAAAGACAAAGAAAAGCTTTTAAAGGTTAGAAAGATTGATCCAGTTCAAACTTATTTAAAAGAAGTTGGTTCCTATCCTTTGATTACTCCTGAGAGAGAAAGAGAGCTGGCTAAAAAAATTGAAAAAGGGGACATAGAAGCTAAGAATAAGTTGGCTTTAGCCAACTTGAGGTTGGTTGTTTCTATTGCCAAAAAATATGTTGGCCGTTCGCCCAATATGACCTTATTGGATTTAATTCAAGAAGGAAATCGGGGTTTGTTCCGGGCAGTTGAAAAGTTTGACTGGCGCCGAGGTTATAAATTCTCAACCTATGCCACTTGGTGGATAAGGCAAGCTATTACCAGGGCTTTGGCTGACCAAGCCAGAACAATCAGAATACCGGTTCATATGATTGAAACCATTTCTAAATACACCAAAGCCAGAAGAGAATTGTTGAAAGACTTGGGCCGAGAGCCAATGCCCGACGAGATTGCTTCGGAAATGGGAATTGACGTTGAAAAAGTCAGGCATATTATGAGGATTTCTCAAAAAACAATTTCTTTGGAAACTCCAGTGGGAGAAGAGGGAGACAGTTCTTTGATTAAATTTATCAAAGACGAAAAGGTTCTTTCTCCCTCAACTGAAGCAGCCAGAACCTTGTTAAGTTCCAGATTAAAAGAGATTTTGGTTGATTTGACCCCTCGAGAGCAAAAGATATTATCAATGAGATTTGGTCTAAAAGACGGGGTAACCAATACCCTGGAACAGGTTGGCCAGGTTTTTGGAGTAACCAGGGAAAGAATCCGCCAGATTGAAGCTAAGTCGTTGGAAAAAATACGCGAACACGAGAAATTGAAAAAACTTAAAGGTTATTAGTAATTTTTCGATTTTTAATTGACCTATTTTTTAATTTTTACTATAATTACCGATATTCCGCGGTAGCACAATGGTAGTGCGGCGCCCTGTTAAGGCGATGGTTGTAGGTTCGAGTCCTACCCGCGGAGCCGACGTGTGGAATTTAGACTTGAGCTAAAGCTAAATAAAATAATTGAGTTGTGGAATTGTAGCCCGAGAGTTTTTCTCGGGGTTTTTGGTTAATCGCTAATTGATCAGTTTTTTTGGGTTGCTTGACACGTGTCTTAATAAAGTAGAGCATAAGATTAGGAGGAGGTCACTCATTTAGAAAATATGAACAAAAAAATATTAGTTAGCTTGGCGGTAATCGGCGTAGTTACTGCAATAGCAATCGGAGGAACTATCGCTTATTTCAATGATACCGAAATTAGCAATGGCAACGTTTTCATAGCGGGGAATTTAGATTTAAAAGTAGACGATAATTGCACCTATAACGGTCAACCCGTTCAAGAATGTAATTGGCAAGAAGCAGATTTAACCAATCAATTATTTTTTAATTATGACGACGTAAAGCCTGGTGATTGGGGAGAAAACACAGTCAGCTTGCATATCCATGACAATCCAGCTTGGGTTTGTGCACAGATTTCTAATTTAAAGAATTATGAGAATGGATGTAATAATCCAGAAACCAAAACTGGTGATACAACTTGTGATAATCCAGGTGAGGGGCAAGGCGAATTACAGAACGCCTTGTTGTTCACTATGTGGAGAGATGCTAATTGCGACAATCAATTAGATCAAGGCGAAACAGTTTTAGTAGATAATAAGCCCGCACAAAATGGCTATTGGTCAATTGCTGATAAAAATACCGGCACAGGACCAATAACAGATGCCTGTATCGGAATTAAATGGAACATTCCGGCAGATACTGGCAATATAATTCAAGGTGATGGTTTATTTGGAAATATTTCTTTTTCTGCCGTGCAATCAAGGAATAATAACGAATTCCTTTGCCCTGTTTTTACCCCTGAATCAGAATCGTTATTGCTTTTTGAACATTACAACACCGGAGATAATGATGTTAATTCTGTATTTGATCCTAAGTGGGAAGCTCAAACTTTTACCCCACAAATATCTCATATAATCAAAAAAGTTAAAGTAAAAATATATCGTTTAAACTTTCCCGGAATAGTTACAGTTGGTATTAGGGCGACAGATGCAGAAGGAAAGCCAATCGGAGCTGATTTAGTATCTGGAACTATTGATGGAAATACTTTTACAACAGATTCATCGGGTGCTTGGTATGATATAGATTTTGGAAGCGAGACAACTCTTTCTTCCGGTGTTAAATACGCGATTGTATTAGGGAATAGTGCCTCGGGCTGGGCTCGTTGGATGGTTAATACCAATTCAAATTACGAAGGAGGCACCTCTTTAACTAGTTTTGATAACGGAAACACCTGGGTTTTTTGTGATGGTGGTTTTGGAGTTGGTGGTACTTACGACACTTTATTTGAAGAATGGGGCATCCCAGTATCGGAGGGAATTGTCCAAGACAATTTTAATTCTTATACAAACGGAAGTATTATTGGTCAGGGTAATTGGGAAAGTTATGTAAACGGAGAAAATTTTATCGTACAGGAAACTACCATTTTTGAAGGTTACAAGTCGCTTTATAATAATTCCATAGCAGATAGTGTTATTGGGAAAATGGGGATTCCGTTAGCAAGTGGCAAACAGGTTTTCTACGTGAGAACAGAAAATCGATCTAATTGGGGTTTTTATCTCGACGGAAATGTCCAAGTAAGGGTTTCAAAAGGACTTTGGGCTTCGGGAGCACCAGGATTAGCTTTTGCCTCAGTGACTTTTAAGAAAAATGGGAATGTCGCCTATTACGATTCAGTTGGCGATGTATATCAAAACTTTGCCACTTATAACGACAACGAATGGACGTTATTGGAAATTGAGTGGCGTCCAAGCGAGGCAAGGTATAGAGTCAAGGATGGCGTGTGGACTGATTGGCATATTTTCAGAAACAGTGCCTCTTTTACTAATTTCGATTATGTCGGTTTTGACTTCAATTTATCCGCAGGTTCGGGAGGAGGAGTTTATTTCGATACTTTATACTAAATAATTATAAATCTAAGTAAAAAACTGTCTTACTGTTAGGCAGTTTTTATTTATACCCCTGCAAAACAGGTTCTAATATCGTCCAGCCAGGGGAGCCGACAAAATCGCCATTCAGGCGGTTTTTTGGTTGGGGATAGTTAGGGTATTGACAGGGGTATGGTTATGGGTGTATATTCATAATAGAGGAGGTAATAATAAAAGGTCGTTCCCTCTCGCTAATAAAAATTTAACTATTATAAAAATATGCCAAAATTTGATGGAACTGGTCCTATGGGACAAGGTCCCGGAACTGGTAGAGGATTGGGTCCTTGTGGGGGTGGAATGAGACGAGGTTGGGGCTGCGGGGGCGGTTATGGTTATGGTAGGAGGTTTATTTCTCCCAAAAACGAACTTGTTGCCCTAGAGGATGAGGAAAAGATGCTTGAAGAAGAATTATCCGCGATTCGCGAAGAAAAAGCCGCTCTAAAGAGCCAGCAAAAATAAAGAAGGTCAGTGAGCCCAGCCCTTTCTTTTGAGAGGGCTGGGGAGACCTTCTTCAGTTACAAGCATATTATTAAATCTTAATTGTTTCAATTTTATGGTTAGACCACGACTTTGTCGAAGAATAAGATTCAATCCCAATATAACTTATTTCAAACCCCAAGGCGTGCCAATGAGGTATTTAGAGGTGATTGAATTGACCACCGAAGAAGCGGAAGCTTTAAGGTTAAGGAATATGAAAGATTTGGAGCAGGAAGAAGCAGCTAAAAAGATGAATACCTCCCAGAGCACTTTTCAGAGAATCTTATCCTCGGCTTATAAGAAAATCACAGAAGCCCTGATAGAGGGGAAAGCGATAAAGATAATAAAATAGATCCTTTTAATTGGTTCAATGTTACTTCCGGAAACTTAAAGGATTTACTCCAATCTAACTTGCTAAAATCGTTCGCCAGCGTGAGCAGGCTAGTGCTCGGTTCTGGAGACCAAGAGGCATCAAAAACACCCATTACTGGGCGGTTTTTGATTTTTTGATAAGTAAATTCCCAGCTGTTATTTTTTTTCTTTAGAGCAGCTTCCATTTATATGAGAAAGGCAAAAAAGACCAGTATCGCAGCCGCAGGTAGCGCAATCATCTTTTAAGACTCCCTCGAAACAATATTTTGGTTTTGTTGCTGAGCACTCGTCATAAAAAGTTCCGTCAGAACATTTTAGGGCGTTGGGATCGTTAATCTTTTCTAAACCGGGTATGGTAGTCGGAGCAAGTTTCCCTGTTGGGTACCCTGATATTGGATCTTTTTCTTGATCTGGCCAGCAAACAATTGAGCCGTCGGTTTTTAGGGCGCAGCCCCCGTTAGCGCCAACTGCTATCGCGGCTGTTGTGCTGGGTCCCAAGCCGGGAACCTGAACGGGTTTGTATCTAGGGAACGTTGTGCCGTCGCCGACTTCGCCGCTATTATTGCATCCCCAGCAAACAACCGAGCCATCGGTTTTTAGGGCGCAGCTGTTATAACTGCCGGTGGAGATGGCGGCCGTGGAGCCCGGCCCCAAACCAAAAACTTGGGTTGGGGCTCCCACTCCTGTATTCGTGCCAATTCCCACCTGTCCGCAATAATTACTTCCCCAACCAATCACCGAACCATCTTTTTTTAAAACAAAAGTAGATTTAAAGCCAAACTCAAGGGATTTAACCGTGCCGGGAGTTATTTGAGAAATCTTAACAGGAGTAGTATTTCCCGAAAAACCAATTGGAGCGATCTCTCCCCAGCAAACAACCGAGCCATTGGTTTTTAGGGCGCAGGTGCCATTCGGATTACCATCAAAATCAGTGAAGATAGCCGCTGTTGTGCCTGGCCCCAAGCCGGAAACTTGGATTGGGGTGAGTTTTTCTTCAATTGTGCCGTCGCCTAATTGGCCATTGGCGTTGAGTCCCCAGCAGACAACCGAACCGTTGGTTTTTAAAGCGCAAGTATGATTCATGGCCTGAGCGATTGCGGCGGTTGTGCCCGGTCCCAGCCCTAGAACCGGTGTAGGAGTTTGTCTGTCAATCACTGTCCCATCGCCCAACTGCCCATATTTATTGTTTCCCCAACAAACAGCCGAACCGTCTTTTTTTATGGCGCAATTAGGATACGAACTATACCCGCCGATAAAAATACCCGCCGCGTCGGTCAAACCGGGAATGGCGGGCCATTTAGAACCCGTTTCTTTATTTCGGCAGAAGACCGAACCGTCAATTTTCCGGATGCAAAAATTGTTTACATAGTCGCCGGCGATTTGGGCTATTTGACCGGCAGGAGTGGGGGAGGTTGGGGTTACTTCCGTAGCGCCCGAAGGGGAAGTCGTAGCTTCTTTCGTTTCGCAACCGTAAAAACTATTTAGTTTTGTTCTGGTGGTAGGACCGGCAAATCCGGTGCCGTATTTCAACCCCCACGGTGTTAAAATTTCATCCAGGTATTTTTGTTGAAAGCCGGAAACTGCCGAAGCGGTTGATTCGCCGAATTGCTTATTTAATTTTTCTTCGGCAAGAATAACAAACCCTTCTTTTTCCAAAGCCGTATGAAGCGCTTCTGTTTCTTTGCCTTCGTTCCCGATTTTTAGGCTTATACTAAAGTCATAACACCAGCCAGGAGTTTCTCCTTGCAGTTGAGCTAATTGGGCTTTCAGTTGCATAATTTGTTGTTCCAACTCTTTAATTTTGGCGGTTAATTCCTCCACCGTCATGGCAGAGACAAAATTCGGCAAAATTAAAACAGCCAAAAGAGGTGCTAATAATAGATATTTTAGGTTTTTCATACACTTCAATTATACCACAATTGGGAACCTCTCCAAAAACCAAAATAGGAGCCAATAAAAAATCGCCAATCAGGCGGTTTTTTGTTTACACTGAACTTGTTGAAGTGGTAGAATAAAAATATGAACACAAAAATTACAATCATTTTAATAGTTATAGTTATTTTGGCTGGCACCGGATTTTTTGTTTATCAAAATGTTTTTGAACTAGGTGGTCCCTAGTCGGATCAGCCTTGGGGCGGCCGGCCCGGCGGCGCAGAAGAAGTGAACCAGGGCCCTCAAGGAGAAATGCCGGGCGGAGAAACGCCTGAAGAGGGGCCGGACGCAGTTCCCAATGGAGAAGCCGCCGGAGATAAAACTGCTCCAGCCACAGGAGGAGCGGGTTTTAATTTGCCCTCGATCAATACCAGTTTATCCTTACCCATCTTGCCGACTAGCGTCCCTGCAGGGGAATGGGTGACTAAAAACCTGGGCGATATTGAAATAAAATATTTTTCCACGGCAATTATTTGGGGGATGACCGAAAGCGGAACGGATGTTTTTATCACTTTGAAAAACAAAGGAGCCAGTCAGGCGACAGTTAACTTCACTCCTGTTCAAGATTTATTGGGGCAGGTTCCGAGATGGAACCTCCACTTTTTTTCTTTGCAAGAACCTCCTTTGGTTTTGGGGCCGGGCGAGGAGAAAAAACTCTGGTATTTTGCTTCGATCGACCAGGGAGAAGGCACTTTTACTGTTAAATTCAAATTATGGCTTGGTTCTAACTCCGCCGATTACGCGGAGCTGCCCATTGTATTTGGCGCCGTCCAAGGCAATTTTTACGGCAAGGAAACAAGTTTGATTTACGGCTATATTAAGGACGAAAACGGCAAGCCCTTGGCTAGTGTAAAGGTTGACGCTCAAATGAATTGCGGCCGATTGGGTTTCCGGGGCACCAGCGACTCTCAGGGCAGGTATTACCTTAGCGTCTTGGGGCAGGAGGACATCAACGCAATTTATCAGGGGAAGGAATTGGCTTGTAGTTCGGTTGATTATTTCCTGACGGTTGAAAAAGACGACTACGAATATTACTTTAAGGGGCACGTCAATCCAACCCGGAAGAATTTCGTCAGGGCCGATATTGTTTTGGAAAAGAAAAAAGAAACCGTTTCCTTCGCTTTAGCGTGGGAAAAGCAGGTTTCAGAGCCCTATGGTTTTTTCTGGGTAAAACCTTCGGCTGATTGGAGTGTTTTTGCCGCTTCTCAGGCCAAACACGAACCCCAGCTGGGCAAACCAACCAATATTTATTTGTTTGATTCTTCCGGAAATATTGTTTGGAAGCAACCGACTGGAAATGAATGCTGGGGCATAGACATTGCCCCCGACGCCAGCAAGGTTGTGGCTGGTTGCCACGACGAGAAAGTTTATGCAATAAGTAAGGAAGGCAACGTACTGTGGACTTATGATGCGGGCACCATGATCAGAAGCGCCTGTATCTCGAATGATGGGAAAACGGCTCTGTCCGGAACGGTCGGTAATCTGTTTCTGTTCAATGCGGCCACTGGCGCCAAAAATAGTCTTGCTTGGTCGGGATCATGGCTGAGGAATTGTTTGTTTTACCTTGACGACTCGGGTTTTGTCGCCGGCAGTCCGGAAATCGGCGGGTTTACAGTTTTCGGTAGTCAGCAATGGCAGCAGGAAATTGGAGAATTCCCGATGTTTTTGGGGACAGATAACGCTGAGAATGTTTTTGCCGCTGGCAAGACTCGTACCTTATTTTCTTTTGATGCTTCAGGAAATTTGCGCTGGAAAGAAAAAATCCCAGACCATGTGGTGACAATGGGAGCTGTCACTCCCGACGGTAGCCGAATTGCCTTAGGGACAATCGGCGGCATGGTTTATTTGTTTGACGGCCAGGGTAATGTGTTGTGGAAGCGGAATTTGGGCAGCGGGGTGGGCGGCGATTCGGCCGGCCACAATGCCGTGGCTATTTCTGACGACGGCAAAAGAATTGTCGTGGGCTCGGCTCCCGGTAACTGTATTATGGTTTATAATGAAAAGGGAACGATTGTCTGGAAAAAATGCATTACAGTGGGAACAATCCAAGCGGATTTATTGCCGGGCGTGACAAATGTTCAAATTTCTCCCGATAAAACAAAAATAATCGCCTCTTACGGCGACAATTATCTCCGCGAATTTATTAAATAAAATATGAGCAACACCTCAAATCGCATCTTTGCATTTATTTTCTTCGTGATAGTTTTGTGTTTGTTACTTTGGATACCCACATGGACGAAAATAAACGTGGGAGATTCTTCGTCACTGGGTTTCGGGCCTCTATGGGTTGGCTTTATTATTATTCTTATCGGTTTGGCATACGAAATATTTAGACCAAGCCTGAATTTAAAAAGAGATACAAATTGGAAATGGATTCTGGCAGGAGTTTTTCTTTTTCTGATTATAATGACGATGATTGTTGTTCAGGAGATTTGGATGCCGTACAAACACGGATATTCTGTCTTTGGAATGAGGAGTTTTGAACTTCCCCTTGGAACTGGCAATATCCATATTTGGCCACAGCTTTTACACGACTTCCTTAATGTCCATTATACAGATACAACAATTTTAGCTTTGTTGTTTGGAATCCTGTTTTTGACAAAGTCAACCCCGCAAATTTCAAAAAGCTATAAGCTTATGCTAATCGGCGCAGTAATTTTTGAGGCATTTTTAATGTTCGGACACTTCTCATTTTTAATCTCTGGTGCAGACCCGACCGGGGGATATTATTCCAGATTTACCAGAATAGAACTGCTTAGCCAATACTGGTTCCAGTGGGATTTCTGGTCTGAACTGGTAATTCTAATAGGTGCGTTGCGGTTACTTTTTAAAAGCAAGAGGCTTGCTGCAAGCTAGGTAAATTCTCCCAAAACCAAGTTCGAATAACGCTACCTAGCTTAGCCGGTAGCCAGCACTTGTTTCATTTGCCGAAGCGTCACCTCAGGATATTTATACACTTCTTCCCATCTTAAAGTTCTAAAATCGTCCGCTATAGCGAGCTCGTATTTTTACCCGAGAGTTTTTCTTGGGTTTTTATTTTTCTTGACAAACTTATTTAATTTAGTAAGCTAGACTCGGAAGATTGATAACATGCCAGGCGTAAATGAGGAGAAAAAAAAGGAACTTCTAGGATTAGTTCGTGAGATAAAAGAAATTTTGCCGAAACTGATAGAGGAAATAGAAACAGGAAGAGCGCAAGAGACAGGTCCCACCATGGGAATAGTTCAAGCAGAACCCCTCTCGGCTACGGGAGCAAGGGTTTCCGTCATCTTTTTACCTACTGGATTATACAGAGGACGGGTAAACTTTGCCCTCCGCTAGGGGTAGAAGAAAGTTTCAATTCAGGTCATTAATAACTCACAAAAAGGCAAAAAAGTATTCCCCAGAGGGGCAACCCAAAAGAATTAAAATATTTAAGTTGCCTATTTTTTATTTAAATTTTTATAAAACAGGTTCTAGTATTATCTATCCAGGGGAGCCGACTTGTGGAATTGTTACCCGAGAGTTTTTCTCGGGTTTGATTTTATCTATCAAGTATGATAAACAAAAATAGAGGAGGTCGCACTTAAAAATGAAGAACAATATTGCGGTAGGTGGAGGACCCTGTACCGGCAAGTCAACATTAGCATCTGCTCTTTTTGCAGAACTCAAAATAAGAGGATATGATTACGATCTTATTTTTGAAGAAGATAGAAAACTTAAAAAAGAATTAGGCCATTTCCGTAGCCCCTTTGAAAGATTCTATATGTGGCGACAACAGGAACGAGAAGAGCTTCGCTCCAATGCCCTAGATGGATTCATTTCAGATAAGCCCCTGTTTCACTACTATGTTCAAGCAAGGCAATATGCGTCGGAACCCAGAGATAAGCTAGCCGTAAGAGAGCTATTGCGTATGTGTCTCGAACTTGAAGATAGATATCAGTTAATAGTGATGGCCGAAGACCCATTTGAAATTCCATATAAAACCGATCAGAGTAGAGGGTCGGATGAGCCTTGGGCAAGGGAAAGACACAATCTGATTAGGAGTTTCGTAGAACATTTCTGGCCAGAAAAATTACTTCTCGTGAAAGGAGGGGTTCAGGAAAGGACAGCACAGGTAATCCACAGATTAGAGGAAATGAGAAAGGCGGCAGGGGAATAATCTCAAGCCGCTCTTTTTTATTTAAATTTTAACAAAACAGGTTCTAACATCGTCCAGCCGGGGGAGCTTGTAAAAAAATCGCCAATCAAGTGGTTTTTTGGTTATATAACACTTGGGGTTGTTTTGCAGTTCTATTGACTTACAGCTTGATTTTTGTTAATGGTGAAGATGGTGATGAGAGTGGCTAGAGAAATAGTTACCCAATATTCTGGCACCTTCAAATATTCTGGCATCTTCAATAGAGCCCCAGAAGACATTGATTCAGACCCAGATAATATAAGGATAGTTTTAGTAGAAGACGATGGAAGCCAAAGAGAGCTCTTCAGGGGAAGTGAGTTTTCTGAGAAGAAATTAGCAGAGGAGTTCAAGAGGCGAGATAGAACCTCCAAGCTAGAACAGCGAATCTAGCATTGCTAAGCACCCTTTTTCATTAAGCCAATAACCCAGTTGTTGGCCTTTTTTATTTAATTCAGCATAAAACAGGTTCTAACATCGTCCAGCCAGGGGAGCCAATCGTCAAGAGAGTCTTCTTAAATTGGGTTGAAGAAGTGTCAAGAAACCGTCTCGCACAAGAGGCGGTTTCTTGTTTACAATGAGCCCGCCGAAGTGGTAAAATAAAAACATAAAGGTCGCATTATCAATCAAATAAATTATATATGTTAAAAATAAAAAATAGTTTATCGGTCATATCTATTTTAACAATAATTTTTGTTTTTTCTTTGATTCTTGCTACAAATGCAAAAGCGGTGCAAAATCAGGGAATGAACCAAGGGCAAGACACACCAACGGTGGGCGAACAAAACCAAGAGCAAAACCAGGCAGAGCAGGGTCAAATTAATACCGAACAGCACAGAGGCACCGTAGCAAATTTCGTCCAGAGTCTTTTGCAAATTGCTAATAGAGAGGGAGGAATAGGAGAACAGGTAAGAATAATCGCTCAGCAGCAAAATCAGTCTGCGGGTACGACAATCCAGGCGATGGAGAAAGTCCAGACAAGAAACAAGATAAAGACATTTTTAATGGGCACTGATTACAAAAATTTAGGAGCACTGAGAAGCGAGACGGTTCAGACCAAAAACAGGTTAGAACAGTTAAAAAGGATAATGGAAAACGTTCAGAATGAGGGGGAAAAAACAGAGCTTCAAAGTCAAATTCAGACACTGGAACAGGAACAAGTAAAGATCGAGAATTTCATAAAGACTCAAGAAAGCAAATTTAGCTTATTTGGCTGGCTGGTAAAATTGTTTAATAGATGATTAGATAACGAGTAATGATTATTATAAAACCGTCTCTTTTTTTGAGGGGCGGTTTTGTTTTTAAAGCTTTAAACGGGTTTTAACATCGTCCAGCCAAGGGAGCTAATAAAATCGCTATTTAAGCGATTTTTTGTTAAAATTCAAAAATATGGACAAAATTTTAGAAAAAACAAAATCCCATTTTTTGAAAACATTTACGAAAAAAAAGCATCCTATATATATCTATCTTCCAAAACACGTTGCTCAAGTTGAAAGATGGGCAAGAAAGATAGCAAGGGGAGATACAATAGTTGATAAAAATATTTTATTGCCATCTGTTTGGCTGCACGATATCGGTTTAGTGATTGGAAATGATAAGAGCGATCATGCCATTAAGTCAGAAGAAGAAGCAAAACGTTTTTTGAAAAAAATCGGAGTGGAGCCGGAAAGAATAAAAAAAATCGCTCACTGTGTTCGAGCTCATCGTTGTAGAGACATTAAGCCAACAACCAAAGAGGCAAAGGTTTTGGCTGTAGCTGATTCAATCAGTCATCTTACAGATTTTAATTATATCGTCCATTGTCAGGAGGGAGAAAAGAGATATGCTCTTAGTAAAATTGAAAGAGATTATCGAGATATTGGCTTATTTCCTAAGCTTCAAAGAGAAATTACTCCTTTATATAGGGCTTGGAAAAAATTATTAAATGTTTTTCCCGATTAAATAGGTTCTAACATCATCTAGCCAGGGGAGCTGAGAAAAATCGCTAATCAGACATTTTTTGATAGAATAAAAATTATTTTATTTAAGACTTTAGTGATATAATATTAAGAAGCCAAAAGGTCGTGCGGTTTTTTAAATATTAATAGAGTCTTAGACATGTATAAATTAAAAAATATTATTATTGTGGTTCTAGTTGTGGTTATAGTTGTTTTGGGATATATGCTTATGGTAAGCTTTCCAAAGAAAGCGGAAGCAGCATGTAAGGCAAACATAGATACCCAGGTTATACCTCAATTAACGGCAGCAGCTCAAGCACAATGCGCACAGGCGATCCAGCAATGTCAACAAACATTGCAACAACTTATGTTGATACCTGCTTGTGCGTCTGCATTACCTCAATAACTAACCCAGCTATAAAAAATCACCCCTCCTGTTTTTAGGGTGGGGCGGTTTTTTGATAGAATAGAATAAGGGTCGGGATAATTTGATAACAAAAACATAATTACAATGAAACAAAAAATAGTAGGAATTTTATTGGCGTTAACAGGGAGCCTGTTAATGTGGAATGGTAGTATTTTGGGAGAAAATACTACAGGTATTGCAACTATCATAGGTATTGTTGGGTTGGTCTTAATAGCTACATCGCAGAAAGCCAAGAAATTATAAATCAATAAATTATTAGTAGGCAGTTGCTACTAAAGAGGTTCTAACATCGTTCTACCCAAGGGAGCCAGCAAAAATTGCCAATCAAGTGATTTTTTATTAAAATAGATAAAGAAATTATGCCATTTATGCCATTTCATTGGGGACCAAGTTCTTGGATAGGATTACTTCTATTTAAGATTTTTGATTTTCCCACTCTACTTATAGCCAGCGTCATAGTTGATATTGAGCCATTTTTTATTTTTGTTTTTAATCAACCTTGGCATTTGCACGGATTTTTGCACAGCTTTTTGGGCGGTTCAATAATTGCATTTTTTACCGCAATAATTTTATATCTTTCGAGAACTAAAATTAAAAAAGTAATGACTTTTTTCAAACTAGCCCAAACCTCTTCGTTTAAAAAAATTCTCTGGACTTCATTTTTCGGCGTTTATTTTCATATCTTGCTTGATTCATTTCTTTACACAGACATAAAACCGCTTTATCCTTTGGAAAACAATCCGTTTTTGGATCTATTTTCATCGCAACAGGTTTATCTTTTTTGTGGTTTATCCTTCTTGATTGGGATATTGTTTTATTTGATTAGGTTGGCGATGATTAAAAGAGAAAAGAATTAATAGTTTTCTGTTAATTTTCTACCAAACAGGTTCTAACGTCGTCTCTCAGCCGTAGCTTACAAGCGAGGCCAGCCAGGGGAGCTAATTTTTTACCCAAGAGTTTTTATCGGTTTTGTGTTGACAAAAAGCTGGTTTTTATGTAGTTTTATTTAGGTGAATAAAATTGGGACCCGACACTCGTTTGGGATGGAGGGCAGAAGAAGTATGCGCTGACTGCGGTTTTGCTGGCTGCGATATAGGCACTCGACAAAGCGATCTGGTGCCAGGAGCTCAAGATACTGAAGGACCATTTATTCCTCTTTGCGTTTTCTGCTATAACCAAAGGCAAAAACGAAATGAAGAGGGAAAACCTCCGCTTCCATTAGGCGTTAAACCGCCAGGCGTTCCTAAACAGTTCCTTCAAAGACCAATAACTGTCGTTACTCAAAGTGGCTCTGAATACAAGCTCGGACCACCAGACAAAGATGGCATAAGAATAGTTTTCTGCGAAACAAGAGAGCTCGGCTTCAGCAAATGCAAAATTCTTCTGATAGAAGAAGGAGAGAGCTTATGGCTCAGAGGAGTAGGTGTGGATCCTAAAGAAGCGTATTGGCAAACCTCGCCAGCAACTTTGATCTACTAATATCTCCTCTTTTTTATTGGTAATTTACCGAGAACAAGCAGCTAGGGTTGTGGATATATTTCCCGAGAGTTTTCTCGAGCATTGATTTTTTAAAATGTTTTTGATAATCTATCTGTAGAACATAACAAGAGGTTAAAAAATTGCAAAAAAGCAAGATTTTTCTAGAAAGTTTTCTAGAAATATATAAAAACCTATACAGGGGCAGAGAGAAGAAATTCGTCGTTATGCTGGCATTTGCGATATTCAGCAGCTGGATTGCTTATAATACAATCATCATTAATTTTACTGGCTTCATAAGGCTTTGGCTCACCCTGGTGCTGGCATGTGGTTGGCTATTCTTTTTACCGTCAATAATATACCTTATAGATACGCAAAACCTTCGCAAGCAATCAAAATCGTCTAACAATTATCTAGAGCTAAACAGGTAACTCCTCCCGATTTTTTCTAAATCCAATAACTTAGTTATTGGTCTTTTTTTTATTCAATTAGCAATAAAATGGGTTCTAACATCACATCCAGTCAAGGGAGCTAAGGTTATGGATATATTACCCGAGATTATTTCTCGGGTTTTTGCTATAATGAATTTATGAAAGAAAAAATTAAGAATTGTTTAAAAAATAATTAAAATAAATTTATGAAAAACTTTGGCAACGTATTTAATCGCGAGAGAGGTAACGATTCTAGAGAAAGAGATTTTAGGAGAGAGGGTCATGGAAGAAGGCAATTTGGTAATAGAGACAGAGAAAGACCGCAAATGCATGAGGCAATTTGTAGTGATTGTGGTAAGAGATGTGAGGTCCCCTTCAAGCCAACTGGCGACAAGCCTGTTTACTGTAGTCAATGTTTCTCAAATCATAGGGGAAGCTCGATTTCTAACAGTTCTGAAAGAAGAGGTTATGAAAGACCTAGATTCCAAGATAATGATAGGGCTGTTAATCAATACAAAGAGCAGTTTGAAATGTTGAATACTAAGCTTGATAGGATTATAAAAGCCTTAACTCCAGTTATTCCAGTAAAAGAGGAAAAGAAAGAGGTAATAGTCAAAAAGAAGGAAGGGGTAGTTGAAAAGAAAGAAAAAGCAAAGAAAGATAAGAAGAAATAGTTAAAGACGATTTAGATATGCTTTATAGCTTAGAGGATTATGGGAAAGATATTATTGTTGTGGCAAATAAGATAGATAGGATAAAACAGACAGAATACGAAGAGCAATTCAAAATAATCAAAGAGCTTATCGGAGTCCATCAGATTATTCCTTATTCAGCAAAAAAGAAAATCGGCGTAAAGGAATTATTAAATGAGATATTGTAATTATTAAATTATTAAAATTATGAAAGGATATATAACAAATATTGAAAAAGACACTTTAGAAAACAATAATTTCCGCAAGGTTCTCTATACTGGAAAACATAGCCAGTTGGTGTTGATGTCGCTTGCGCCAAAAGAGGAAATCGGCATGGAAATTCATGATGAAAATGACCAATTTTTCCGCTTTGAAAAAGGGCAAGGCAAATGCATTATTGATGGTAATGAATATGAATTAAAAGATGGCGTGGCCGTAGTTATCCCGGCAGGAGCAGAACATAATATCATTAATACCTCCGCTACCGAAGAATTAAAGCTTTATACGATTTATTCTCCGGCACACCATAAAGATGGAATTATACGCAAGACCAAAGCAGAAGCCGAAGCCAATGGAGCTGAGTTTGACGGCCAAACGACTGAATAATAATTACCTGTTTTTTATTTAATTAGACATTTGGAGTCCCTGTCTCCAATTGCCATTGACTAAATGGTTTTTATGTGCTAGGATTATTTACATCAAATAGTTTTCTAATAAAAATGTAGTCGAGTTTGTTCAGAGAACTAAATCATAAATTAAATTAACCTTACAATCATGGAAGGAACAATTAAAACTCTTACAGAAAAAGGATTTGGATTTATTACCGTTGATGGTGAAGAAAAAGATTTGTTTTTTCACGGTAATGAGCTTAAGGGCGTAACCTATAATGAGTTAAAAGTAGGCGACAGAGTGTCTTTTGAGAAAGCTGATTCTCCCAAAGGACCAAACGCGATAAGCGTATCTCGCATATAGGATCATATAGGATTCTTGAAAAGTTAATCTTTTCAGATCAAAAACAACCCCGCTTTTAAAGGGGTTGTTTTTTTGGTAAAATGATACACATGACAAGAGAACAAGCATTAGAAGCATTAAAACAAAATCTTTCTAATCAAAATTTAATTAAGCATTGTTTGGCAGTAGAAGCTGTAATGGTGGGTTTGGCTATTCATTTTGGTGAAAATGAAAAAGAATGGGGATTGACTGGACTTCTGCACGACATTGATTATGAAACAACAAAAGATGATCCTTCTCAGCATTCTTTGGTTGGAGCTAAAATGTTAGAAGATTTGGGTCTAGAAAAGAATATTTGCCAAGCAGTGAAGGTGCACAATGAAAGGCACGGAATTGTTCCAGAAACCCTCTTAGATAAATCACTTTTTGTAACCGATCCATTAACTGGATTAATTGTGGCAGCTACTTTAGTCTTGCCCTCAAGAAAAATATCTGATTTATTTCCAGAAAATGTTTTAAATCGTTTCCAGGAAAAAGCTTTTGCTAGGGGAGCGAATAGAAACATTATTAAGCGATCCGAAGAATTATTAAATCTAAAATTAGAAGAATTTATTGAAATTGCGCTCAAAGCAATGCAAGGAATCAGCAGTGAATTGGGCTTGTAATATTTACGTTAAATAAAAAAAAGAACCTAGGGCATCAATACGCTTGGTGGTATTAATGTATCCTAGGGTTTGGAGGGGCGTCTATCCGATTGCGCCGTCACTGGGATCGTAGGGCACCGTTCTTACGCGGAGCTCTAGTCCCTTGAAGTCGAGGTTTTGATTGGGAACGTAGAAGTCGACATGGCCAACTTTTATTGTCACCCTCACTGTCATTTCTTTGCCAGGAGTAACGATAAAGTTGTTTAATAGCCTTTTGCCATCTTTACTGATGAATATATCTACTGGTGGCCATTTCTCTTCTGTGCCCGTGCGAAGGTAGACATAAGCGCATTGTTCAGTGGGCGAAACATTGGTGATTGTGAGATCTATTATCCCGATTTCTTGGCCGGGATAGATCTTGTTGGGCGTGTTTATCTTGTAGTCGCCGACAACGCCAAAACTAGTTTTTACTAGTAGCGGGTTTTCTATCACCATGCTTGCATCTGGGGGGATTATCCAGATTTTTTCCTGGGTCGCTGCAATAGCGACGCTGACACTAAGCGCCATGATGGCGAGTAGAACTATTAAGTACTTCTTTGAGTTCATTTTAACTCGCAGTCTTTATAACATTATTTATAGTTTTTGTCAAGATATTTAGGGCAAATATATGATATAATTATTTAAGATAATAATATGATTATTAAAAAATTATATTTAAGAATATGAAAAAGAACGAAATCATTATTTTAGGAATTATTTTGTTATCTTTTATAACTGGCATTTATTTTTATCCTCAAATGCCAGAAAAGATAGCTTCGCATTGGAATGTTTACGGCAACGTTGACGGCTATATGTCAAAATGTTTTGGTTTATTTTTAATGCCGATTATTTCTATTGGATTGTTTCTTCTTTTTATTCTTATTCCCAAAATAGATCCATTAAAAGAAAATATTGATAAATTCAAAAAATACTTTGATAGATTTGTGATTTTACTGATGGTTTATTTGTTCTATGTCTATCTTTTAACCATTTTTTGGAACATTGGAATAAGATTCAATATGGTTCGGCTTATGATACCCGCCCTGGGAATGCTTTTTTATTATAGCGGAGTTTTAATAGAAAACTCTAAAAGAAATTGGTTTATTGGCATTAGAACTCCCTGGACTTTGAGCAGTGAAACGGTGTGGAACGAAACTCATAAGATTGGCGGGAAATTATTTAAAATTGCTGGAATAATTTCTATTTTAGGTATTTTTTTCCCAAAATACGCATTATTTTTTGTTCTTATTCCAATTATTTTAAGCTCTATTTATACGATTATTTATTCTTATTTCCAATATAAAAAACAAAGAGATTCATAAAACAAATTTTTCGGGATTGATTTTTTTATCAATATTTTTTAGAATATCCATAGCACCTTGAAAATGGGGGAGAACATATGGAGCAAATTTTGAATATCCTGGGATTTACCGATCCGACAAATACCGCGTGGAGTCTTCTGGGTTATGCCGGAATGATATTAATAACAATGGCGGTTATATCTGCTAAATGGCAAAAACCATTTTTCTTCTGGGGACCACTCATACTTCTAGTATATGCAGTTCATCTGAACGATCCCATTCTTATGGGACTTCAAACAATCATTACCGCGTCTGGGTTTTTGAATCTTGTTGATATCAAAAAGAGATCTACTCAAGTTGTACTTACGCTTACCATCGTTGTTTATGCAATACTTTTAGCCACAGGAAAAATTTATGGCATACACTGGATTGGCTCCTTTGGTCTTCTGGGAATCGCTCTTGGCATGACTCAATTACCTCTCAAACGAGGATTTGCCATCATGTCGATAGGCGGACTACTAGTTGTTGTCTATGCATTGGCATTACAGGTATGGATCTTTTTTATACTTAACATAATCTTTTTTATAGCAAATATATTAAGTATAAAAAACCACAAAGCGACTCCCTGACCACCTCCTCTTGTTTTTTTCGAGCTAATAAATTTTGTTGGTTGGAAAAAGTTAAAAAATCGCCTAACACGCGATTTTTTGATATAATATAACTATAAATTTATGTTTTCTAAAACATCATCGCTCAATTTGCCAATAAGTCTGTCTATACCCATTTCAACCTTAATCTTTATTGGTTTGTCTCTTTTGTCTTTTTCAATATCTTTTTCTTTGGGTCATCCGCAGTGGCTGATAGGAACGATAGTTAATGCCTGTTTATTTTTATCAGTTATTTTTTTACCAAGAAAATTTATTTTGCCATTAATGATTTTGCCCAGCTTGGGGGTTTTATCCCGAGGCATAATTTTCGGACCTTTTACTATATTTTTAGTTTATTTCCTCCCTTTTATCTGGTTATCTAATTTGTTTCTAATTCTCGTGTTCAAGAAATTTTTTTCTTATTTAAACTATTTTTCTTCTGTTTTAATTGCTGCTACAGCCAAATTTTTATTTTTATTTATAAGTGCCAATCTTTATTTTAAGTTTTCTCTTATACCTAAGGTTTTTCTACAATTAATGGGAATAAATCAGTTTTTAACTGCTTTGGCTGGCGGAATAATTTCTTGGGTAATATTTAATTTCTATGCGAAACACAACTCCGGAAACAAAAGAACTGCTTAATCTTATTGACCAAAAAAGCAAAACGGTGGCTATGATTGCTCCTTCTTTTCTGGTTGATTTTTCTTATCCTGAAATTGTTGGAATGTTAAAAAGATTGGGTTTTAAGTACGTAGTAGAAGTGGCTGTGGGAGCAATTGAGACAAACCGTCAATTACTGGCCTTATTAAAGCTTCATCCGCACAAGAAATACATTACTACTCCTTGCCCCAGCATTGTTCGATTGATTAAAAATAAATATCCCCATCTTGTTCCTTTTTTGACTCCAATTGAATCACCAATGATAGCAACTGCAAAAATTGTTGCTAAAAAATATCCAAATTACAAAAAAGTGTATATTGGCCCTTGTTTTGCCAAAAAAATAGAAGCCAAAGAAGATCATCCAGAATTAGATATATTGGTTTTAACTTATAAAGAAATAGCTGAAGTGTTTAAAATGAAAAATATTTCTCTTCGAAAAAGCGATCAGTCTGCTTCTTTTGATATTGTTGCTTCAGAAACAAGATTATATCCGATTTCCGGCGGTTTAGCTCAATCATCTAATTTAACTAAAAAACTTACAGATCCAGAATATGATGTTATTTCCGGGCCAAAATTAGCAGAAAAAGCCATTGAAGAATTTTCTAGCCAACCAGACTTAAGAATACTGGATATTCTTTTTTGTGACGGAGGTTGTATTAATGGAGCAGGGGTAAGCAGCCAAGATTCTTTAGATAGGCGTAGGCAGAAAATTATTACCCATTGGACTCGCAAATAATATTGCTAACAAGACATGGAGCTTCTGCTTTGTGCCCAATCCATGTTAGAATAAATTAATTAAACAGGACTATAGCGTGAAAACAAAAACTTTAACTCTAGCAATAATGGCAGTTTTTGTCGTGATTGGCGGTATTTTTACTTTCTGGTATATTCAAAGCCATCAATGTCCTCAATCTTGCGATGATGCAAATTCTTGCACCCGAGATAATTGTTCCAAAGAAACAAACTATAAATGTTCTCATCCTGCGATTCCAGATTGTTGTGGTAACAAGATTTGTGAAGTCGAAGAAAAGTATGAAACTTGCCCGGCAGATTGTCCTAACTGCGATGATAATAACGAATGCACAAAGGATTCCTACGATTATCACAAACAAAAATGTGAAAACGCTCCCATTCTTGATATTGTTTGTTGTGGTAATACAGTCTGTGAAGTAGGAGAGAAATACGAAAAATGTGCTCGGGATTGTCCGAATTGTGACGATGCAAATAAATGCACAAAAGATAGTTATGATTATCACAAACGAAAGTGTCTTAATGAAATTATTATTCCTTGCTGTGGTAATGGTATATGCGATAAAGGCGTTGAAACACGTTCAAATTGTTTAGCAGATTGCCCGAGTTGCGACGATAATAGTCGACTCACTGCTGACAGCTTTAACTACACGACTCAAAAATGTGAAAATATTGTTACCCACTATTTCATTGACGATTTTGAAAGCGGTATCCAAAATTGGAACTTTTCTACTGGTCCAGAAGATCCCACAGCAACCTGGAGTACAAAACTAGAAGGAAGCAATACGGTTTTTAGGGGGATTGGTCATAACTGGACAGATCTTGTCGGAAAGGAATGGACTGATTATATTTTTAAATCCAAATTTAAAATAATCAATGGAACGATTCATTTTAATTATAGAGTGGGGCATGGAGCAGGAGGGGGGACTCGGTATTTCATTGGCGTGGGAAGCAATCACTTGATGCTAAGCAAACAAATCAATGAGAACTTTTATAGCGGTCTTGCTGAGCAGAGTATGAATTTGGACCAGGGATGGCACATAATGGAAATCAGGGGCTACGGTAATATCCTCAACATTTATATTGACAACATACTTCTAATAAAATATAAGGACACACAAAGCCCCGTTCTTTCTGGAGGAGTTGCGCTTGAAACCCACCAAAATTCAGAGTTTCTTATAGACGATGTTGAGATTAAACCGATTAATTCGGGAAATGTAATTTATCCCTGATTTTTTGACCTTTGCAGATTATCGGCAGGAGGAGTAGAATGAAGGTATAAAAGATATGAAGAAAAACCCAAATCAAGGAATCAAAAAAATCAAACAAAACAAAAAAGTAATTACATCTGTTTATAGATTTCAAAACATTGCCACTCGTTTTGAACATCGCAAGCCTGAAAGAAAAGCAAAATAATTAAGGAAAAGGTCGATTATTAATTTAAATTATATTTATTCATTATGGTTAATTTTGTTATAAAAAAAGACGGAGCCAAAGAGCCCTTTAGCGCAGAAAAAATTAAGAAGGCAGTTAGAGCGGCAGCAACACAAGCTGGTTTTCCAGAAGAAGAAATCAACAAAGAAGTAGGAAAGGCCTTAGCGGCAGTAATGCAGTCAGTCTCAGCCAAAAAAGAGGTAGCGACATCAGAGATTAAGGAAATAGTTCTTAGCGTTGTTTCAGGCGCTGTCAAGGCGGCCTGGGAGACTCATGAACAACAGAAATAGAAGACTTAAAAAAGCCCAATAAGCCAGTTCTTATTTGGGCTTTTTGAATACACGAGTATTGAATTTTTTTAATTAATCGTTAAAATAGTAGATATTTATTAAGAGTTAGAATTTTTTTTGTTATGAAAGCCATTGAAACAATAAAAGGATCTTTTATTTTATATAAAGATCAACCGCATCTGATAGTTGAAAGAGATGTTTATTCTCCGGGCAAGGGCGCAGGGCTTTTGCATTTGAAGTTAAAGAATATGAAAACTGGAGCTTTTTTTAAAGTAGTATTGAAAACAATCGATGAGGTTGAGGAAGTAGAATTGGAATACAAGGAAGTAAGATATCTCTATTCGCACCGCGATGATTTTTGTTTTATTGAACAACCCAATAACAGAATAATGCTGTCGGCTGACATTGTTGGAGATAGCAAATATTTTTTTAAGGCCAACGACATTTATACTATTGTGTTTTATGAGGGCGAACCAATATCTTTAAAAATTCCCATTAAGGTAACCCTGACGGTTGTTGACGCTGACGACAGCGTTAAGGGGAATACAGCCACTGGCGATACCAAAGAAGTTGGTCTTGAAACCGGATTAAGAATAAGAGTGCCAAGTTTTATTAAAAAAAACGACAAAGTGGTTGTTAATACTGAAAGCAAAGAATATAGTGAAAGAGGCTAAATTTGCCAAAGATCTTTGCCAGAAAAAAGAATAACTTGATGGATGTTTTCTGCGTCAAGCAGAATCATCATTAATCTATCTACGCCCAGAGCCACTCCGCTGCAATCAGGAAGGCCATTCTTGAGAGCCTGGATAAAGCCTTCATCTGATGGATATTCAATTGCCCCAATTTGTTTACGGAGCAATTTTTCTTTTTCAAATTGTTTCTTTTGTTCTCGCCAGTCGTTTAATTCATAGTAAGCATCAGCCAATTCAATCCCAAAAAGATACAACTCGAATCTTTCTTTAAAGCGTTTATCGCTTTTTTTTGTTTTAGCCAAAGGTGCGAATTGAGCCGGAAAATCATAAATGAAGGTTGGGGCTTCTAGACCCAAGCGAGGTTCTATTTCGCTGACATAGAGCCAATTGTAAATTTCGTCCCAGGAATCTTTTTTATTCCCCTGATAACCTTTTTCTTGGGCAATTTTTAACAATAATGATTTATTGAAAAAATCTTTTTTATTTACTTTGAGCCACTTTTTAAAAGCTTCGGTTATGGAGAGGCGAGCAAAGGGTTTTTTGATATTTAAGATTTGCCCTTGATAAGAAATTATTGGCTTATTATTATTTAAAAATCTAATTAGTTTTTCGCAGTCAGCCATAGTTTCTTTAATGTCTTTGCTAATTCTATACCATTCCAAGATTGTAAACTCCGGAGAATGCAGTTTTTCACTCAGATCAGTATTTCTGAAGCTTTTGGTGATTTCAAAACAATTGCCAATACCAGCAACCAGAAGCTTTTTCAGCCACATTTCTGGAGAGGTGGTTAAAAAAGCGCGTTGTTTTTTATTGTTTTTGTTTTTTATTTCGGTTTCAAAAACCTCAAGATATGATTCGGGAATAAGATAGGGGGCAAGAATCGGGGTTTGAACTTCCAAAAAACCTTCTTTAGTAAAGAAGTTTCTTGTCTTTTTAATCAGATCTGCTCGTTTCTTAAAATAATTAATCAAGCTGGGATTATTTTTTAATTGTTTCCAATCAGCCATATTTCATCTTTTTAATTTTCGTCAATGGTTAATGGGCCATAACGATTACATTTTTATCGGAACCTCAAGAATTCTTACGTCATTGCGTTCGTCTTCGCGTATTGCTTCAATAATTTTTCTTGATACTTGATTGTGCAGATATTCTGCAAAATAGTTTACCGTAACAACCATTGGCACCACTGCCACTATTTCTCCCTTCCATTCTTGTGTAAGATTGGTAAAATATTCTAAGATAGAGGGGATTGTTTCCCTAAATTCATTGGTGTGAATAGAGATTGGAATATCTGGAAATAGCTTATTCCATTCTTTTTTTAATTTTTCGCCAGCCTTTTTTTCAAAAGCCACGTGGAATGCCTGAATGGTGGCTGGATGAAACCCTTGTATAAAATTAGCTGCTTCAACGGCACGTTTGTCAATTTTGGAAACCAGCAAAACCATCACAATTTCTTTCAGAGAGCTTGGCGAGTATTTATTCTTCTTAATCTCCAATTCTTTTTCTGCTCTCAGATAATGCTTCTGAATTTTTTTCATTGTAAAGATAATTGAAAATATTGTTGGCAAAAGAATCCAGGCTCCATGCGAGAACTTGGAAAGAAAAACGATGACAAAAACCATTAAGGTTACAGAAAACCCTATTGAGTTTATCAAAATGCTTCTGAAGTGTTTTTTAGTTCCTCCTCTTTTTTTCCAGTAAAAAATCATACCTAATTGGGCCAAAGAGAATCCCAAGAAAACTCCCACCGAGTAAAGGGGTATTAGATTGTGAACGCTTCCTTGGAAGATAAACAGCAAAAGGCTGGCGATAAAAGAAAGAGTAATGATTCCACTAGAAAAGACCAACCTTGATCCCAGAGCAAAGAATTGTTTGGGAAGATATCCGTCAAAAGCATGAAGAGCAATGACTCGCGGAAAATCAGCATAAGAAGTGTTGGCAGCCAGGAATAAAATCAAAAAAGTTGCAATTTGAATTAGGAAATAGATGGGAGTGCTTCCAAATAGCGCTCGAGCGATTTGCGACACAACTGTTTCTTCTTTTATTGGAGTTATTTTCATTTGATAGGCTAAAAACATTATTCCCAAAAAGATTAAGCCCAATAAAAAAGCCAATCTAAATAGTGTTTTTTCTGCATTTTTTGATTCTGGAGATTTAAAAGCGCGGATGCCGTTAGATATTGCTTCAATCCCGGTAAGGGCTGCGCACCCAGAAGAAAATGCTTTTAAAACAATAATGATTCCTAAAAGTCCGAGCGGTTCAACGATGTTTAAATTTTCAGGCATAGTTGGCAGAGTGCCATTAAAAAATCGGGATAATCCCGAGCCAATCATAATCAGTATTGTGACAATGAAAAAATAGGTTGGCAAAGAGAAAGTTCGTCCAGCCGAGCGTACTCCTCGAAGATTCATCCAGGTTAAAAAAAGAATTACTCCAATGCCCAGCATTACTCTTATAGGGAAAAACATAGGAAAAGCAGAGGTAACCGCAGCTACTCCAGCAGCAACTGAAACAGCAACAGTAAGAATATAGTCAACCAAAAGGCTGGAAGCTCCTATGAGTCCGGGTATTTCTCCTAAGTTTTGTCTGGCCACGCTATAAACGCCTCCGCCCTGCGGATAAGCATACAATATTTCTCTATAAGATAAGCTGACAACAAGGATTAAGGCTGAAATCGCAATAGCAATTGGCAAAGAGGCGGAAAACAAAATAGCTCCGCCAACCATAAGCCCCAGCAAAACTTCTTCGCCGGCATATACTGCAGAAGAAATAGCATCGCTTCCAAATATTGCTAATGATTGGAAACCACTTAGCTTTTCTTCTTCCAAGGCCTCGGTGGCCAATGGCTTTCCCAATAAAATTCGTTTGATTCTTTTAGAAATCATATTTTTTCACAGTTTTAAAATGATACCATGGTTTTTGTAAAATTTCCATAGATAATTGTTATTTTCACTGACAAAATAAAAGTAAGGTGTATAATATAGACAGATCGTCATGGAGATGAAGTCTGTGCCGCTGCTGGGATCAAGGAAGATCCTCAAACGGCAACATTGCCATGGGGGTAATAAACTTTTCGTTACTTCCTCCTTTTTTTCGAACCAATAAAGAATTTGTTGGTTAGAAAAAGTTAAAAAGTTCCCAATAGGGGATTTTTTAATTTAATATTTTGTTTTGACATAACCCATTTTTGATTGTATAATCAAATGCTATATTATTACTTTAATGAATAAGATAAGAAACATTGCCATAATAGCTCACGTTGACCATGGAAAAACCACTTTGGTGGATGCGCTTTTGCGTCAATCAAAAAGCAATTTAAGCAAGGACCTGATTGATCAGGTCTGCATTATGGATAGTAATGACATAGAAAAGGAAAGAGGCATTACTATTTTTTCCAAAAACGCCGCTGTTTATTATGGCGATACAAAAATAAATATCATTGATACTCCCGGCCATGCTGATTTTGGCGGAGAAGTAGAAAGAGTTTTAAATATGGCTGATGGCTGTTTGCTTTTGGTTGATGCTAAAGAAGGACCAATGCCTCAAACCAGATTTGTTTTAAGAAAGGCATTGGAAATGGGCCACAAAATTATTGTCATTATAAACAAAATAGATAAAAAAGGAGCTAGGCCCGATTTTGCTTTGAATGCAACCTTTGATTTATTTTTAGAATTGGGTGCCAAGGAAAGCGTATTGGATTTTCCAGTAATTTATGCTTCTGGGAGAGAAGGAAAAGCTGGCAATGAACCAGACATTGATAAAATGGAAAACATTGCGCCAGTTTTTGAAGCTATTTTAAAAAATATTCCCATGCCTTCTGGAGATGCCAATAAACCATTACAATTATTGGTTACCTCTATTGCTGATGATAATTTTAAGGGCAGAATTGCCATTGGTAGAATCCATAACGGGGTTATGAAAAACAAACAAGAAGTAATTCATATTAATCGCCAGGGCGTGTTTAAAAAACACCAATTAAGCTCTTTAATGACTTTTGTTGGATTAAACAGAATTGACATTGAAGAAGCTCGGGCTGGAGATATTGTTGCTTTGGCTGGAATATCAGACGTAACTATTGGTGAAACAATAGCTGATCCATTATCACCAGAAGCATTGCCTTTAATTAATATAGAAGAACCAACTGTTAAAATGACTTTTATGGTCAATAATTCTCCTTTTGCTGGCAAAGAAGGACAATTTTCCACTTCCAGGCAGATATTGGAAAGATTATATAAAGAATTAGAAACAGATGTGGCTCTCGGGATCCAAGAAACTGGAAACGGTGATTGGATGGTTTCTGGCAGGGGAGAGTTGCATTTATCAATTCTAATAGAAAGAATGCGCCGCCAGGGTTATGAATTTCAGGTTTCCAGGCCCCAAGTTATTATTAAAGAAATAGATGACCAGAAAATGACTCCGTTTGAAAGAGTTTTTATTGAAGTGCCAGTACAATATCAGGGCGTAGTTTTAGAGAAAATCGGAGGCCGCAAAGGAGATTTAAAAGACATGAAAACATTTGGGGAGACTACCTTTTTAGAGTTTATAATTCCAACTCGAGGACTTTTTGGTTATAGAAGCGAGCTTTTAACCGATACCAAGGGTTTGGGAATTATGAATTCCGCTTTTTATAAATATCAGCCCGATCCAGGGAATTGGAAAGAAAGAAGCCAGGGATCTTTGGTGGCTTGCGAAACTGGACCGACTAATATGTATGGATTAAGAAACATACAAAGCCGGGGAGTTTTATTTTTTGGTCCAGGAGCAATGGTTTATGAAGGTCAGGTTGTTGGTCAGAATACTCGCAGTGAAGATATTAGGGTAAATGTTTGTAAAGAAAAAAGGCTTTCTAATATGCGTTCCAAAGGAGAAGGAGTAACCGAACACTTTAATACTCCCAAAACAATGGAACTGGAAGATGCTTTAAAATATATTGGCGATGATGAATTGGTAGAAATTACGCCAACCAATGTCAGAATCAGAAAAATACATTTAAATGAGATTGATGAAAAAAGGGAGAAAAGAAAAAGTAAAGAAGATGCTAACCAGAGTTAAAAACCGCCCCTATGGCGGTTTTTGCATAGTGTTTGTGATATAATCAGAAGAAATATTGAGATTATGAGTATTGATTTAAAATCTTATTTGAAGCTTTTACGAATTAAAAACTGGCGCGGTTATTTTCTGATTGCCTCGCTTGGTTTTTTCCTTTCGAGAGGATTCTTGTTTCCTGTCAGAGATATTATTTTTTTCTATCTAATAATTTTGTTGCTTTCGGGATTTGGTTTTTCGATTAACGATTGCTTCGACACAGAAGAAGATAAATTAGATAAAGACAAAGAAAACATAATAGTTCTTAAAAAGATAAGCTTTAAAAGCGGATTAGTCTTTTCAATTTTGTTAGCAGTTTTGGGTTTAGTTCTATCAATGAAGTTCGGATTAATGGTTTTTCTGTTTTGCCTTGTAGAAATATTGCTTATTCTTTTTTATTCTTCTCCTCCTTTGCGCATTAAGTCGCGACCCTTACTTGATTTGGTTTCTCATGGGTTATTTGCCGGTACTCTTCTTTTCCTCATACCTGTTTTAATTTTTAGTAAAAATTTAATATTACTCCACTATCTAGTTGCCTTTTCTATTTTTTACTTTTCTGTAACACTTGAGCTTAGAAATCACCTAGAAGATTATGAAACAGACAGAAAAGCGGATCTAAAAACCACTGTTTGCGTTTTGGGCTATAAGAAATCAGAAAAATTGTTAAGATATTTGGCTATTTTTTATCCCGTTACCCTTACCCCAATTTTTTTATTAATTAACTGGCAATGTTTCTTAATCTTCTTAGCTTTAACGCTGACCTTTCTCTTTTTAGTTCTATTTAAGAAAAATTGTAGAATAGTAAGAAGTTATGGGGTTATGGACACCTATGCTCACATTTGCTTTATTCTTTTAATTTATTATTATTTGAGAATCTAAGCTTTGTGTTATAATTAAATAAAAATAAATTATATGGAAACAAAAAAATTTACACTTTCAATTTTGCCTGAAAAATTAGCCATTTGCCATTTAGATAGAAAAAGCCCCGTTCCTGCCTGGGCTACAGATAATGTCAATTTTTCATCAATTGCCAAAACTTCAAGCGAACTTTCCATTGTTTGCGCTCAAGAAAAAATTCCAGGAGGCATTTTGGCAGAAAAAAATTGGCGGGCATTTAAAGTTGATGGTTCTTTGGGTTTTGTTTTAACCGGCGTTGTCGCGTCTTTAGCCAATCCCTTGGCTGAAGCCAAAATCAGCATTTTCTATATCTCCACCTACGAAACAGATTATCTTTTAGTAAAAGAAGAAAATTTAGAAAAAGCTAAAGAAATTTTAGGAGCTTTTTGCAACATAAACGCAGCCTAAATAATAGTTGGGCTTGTAAAAACATGATTAAGTCAGAGGAAATTCAAAATGACGCCAAAAAGGAAAAAGCATTGGAGAGCGCTGAAAGGATTATGAGGCAGAGAAAGCTTTCTATCTTAATAGTGCCTTTGTTTTTTATTCTTTCCAATATAGTTTTGCGCAATTTTCTTCAGGATGTCGCATTGCGTAATTTAATATGGGTTTCAATGACTGTCGTACTTTGTTC